>ERZ791808.80-NODE-80-length-119267-cov-41.781574_pt1 | contig 119267 bp, 96 predicted proteins | sample MGYA00510305_ERZ791808 | MGnify/ENA primary metagenome ERZ791808 (study PRJEB30046, sample SAMN00792024) | human gut metagenome | study: EMG produced TPA metagenomics assembly of the A metagenome-wide association study of gut microbiota in type 2... | reverse complement strand
GCGGATTTACAACTCGTTATAGGTACGGACGCAGAAGATGTGTTCCCGTTTTTAGGGACATGGTTTCCACCGGAATCTGGGAGTATGGCTATCCGTTATTGTTCTTTCGCGACCCGCGGCTATCATTTGCGGCAATGGATGCAGATGATGAGCCTGAGGCTGGCGGATTCCTCAGTGGAGTTGTCCTGTTGGAATCTTAATCGCCTGGAAAGGGAAGGAATCAGGGAGGCTATTCCATGGTTTGACCCGAATTTACAGGGTGCCGGGTTTTGGGTATGGAAACCCTTCATCATTCTCAAGGAGCTGGAACATTTGGAGGAAGGGGATTACCTGCTTTATACGGATGCGGGGCGCCCGCCGGGGAGGCTTTTCCATCATTCCTTGGAGCCGTTTGTCCAATGGCTCCGGGAGAAGGGGCAGGATATGATGCCGGGCGTGAATATTTCCTATTATACGGGAGGCCTTACGCGGTGGTGCAAGCAGAGCGTTTTTGATGAATTGAAGCTGGATAGCGGGTCTTTTGAACAGGCTCCCCTGATTCAGGGCTCCTTCCTTTTCTTGAAAAAATCGGAACAAAGCCTCCGAATTCTCCGTGAATGGATGGATTTGTGCCGTCAGTTCAAATTGGTGTCTTCTGCCACTACGGAAGAAGAGAGCCGTTGCCGCGATAATTTTGTAGCTCATACGCACGATCAGACGCTGCTGTCTCTCGTGGCGGCGCAACATCATCTGGACTGCCTGTATTCCGGGAAGGGCGTCATTCATCTGGAAGGCCGCCGGGCGTTTGAGCGGCATCCCGGTTTTGACGACAAAGACCCGGACTGGTTTTTGGAAGAGCTTGGCGCAAAGAAAGCGGAGCATCCCTTAATGCCCGTGCTTTGCTGCATGCAACAGGCGTTTTTCCTGTATGAAAAAGCCATGAATAAATTGATGAAGCTGGCGGGCTTGAGACCCCTCCGCGGGTTTTACGGTTGATGGACGGTTGTGTGCGGAAGGGGAGTTTGCCTGTTTCGGCCTCCGTGACGGATCTCTCCGGCCTGCTATGGACGAAAATAAAAAAGCGCCGGAAAAACCGGCGCTTGGAAAGGTAGTTTCCCGTGTGGCTTTTACCAGGAAGCGTCGAATTTGGGGATAGGCGTTCCTTTGCCTCCGGGGCTGTTTTCCGGAACTTTATAGGTTTTGCGCAGTTCGTGGTAACGCTTCTTGAGCTGTTCCACCGTAGTCTTGTAGGCAGGATCGTCAATGACGTTTTTCATTTGCATGGGATCCTTTTTCATGTCAAAGAGCATCCATTCGTCGCTGGTCCAGATGTAGGAAAGCGTGTAGCGGTCCGTCCGGATGCCGTCGTGGCGCGGGGCGTTGTGTTCGCCGGGATTTTCGTAAAAACAGTAGTAAATGGCATCCCTCCAGTTGTCGGGAGTTTTGCCCGTGAAAGCGGTGGGAAGCAGGGATACGCCCTGGAAGGTATTCATGTTTTCCGGGGTGTCCGCCCCTGCCGCAGAAACGATGGTGGGAGCGTAGTCGATATTCTGCACCATGGTGTTGTTGCGGATGCCCGCGGGAATTTTGCCGGGCCATCTCATGATGAGGGGCATGCGGAGGGATTCTTCAAAAATCCAGCGCTTGTCGTACATGCCGTGTTCTCCCATGTAGAACCCCTGGTCTCCGCAGTAGATGACCAGCGTGTCTTTCGCAATCCCCTCTTTGTCCAGATATTCCATAAGGCGGCCGATGCTGTCGTCCACGGACAGAAGGCATCCCAGATAATCCTCCATGTAGGCATGCCACTTCCATTCCGCAAACGCTTTCGGGTCCTTCAGTTTTCCGGATTTCATGCCGTCCACCAGGGATTTGGTGCGCTTGGCGTAATAGTCCGTCCAGGTTTTCTTTTCTTCCGGAGTCATGCGGTTCAACTCGCCCAGGTCCCAGCCGTAACCGGGGGAAACGATGCTTTTGCGCATCTCTTCCGGAACCTGGTCCTTAAGCACTTTGAGGTCGGAATAAATCGCCATGTGATTGGCGACGGTCTGCTGGTTTTTCTTCAGGAATTCCGGACGGTTGGCGTAGTCGTCATGGAAGTTGGCGGGCGGCGTCATGCCGGAGGTGTCCACCTTGCCCAGGTGGCGCAGAGCAGGGCACCAGGCGCGGTGGGGAGCCTTGTGGCCCACAACGAGCAGGAAGGGCTTGTTCTTGTCCCGGTTTTCCAGCCACTGGATGGATTTGTCCGTGACCACGTCCGTGGCATAGCCGGGAAATCGCTTCGTCTGGCGTTTGCCGTCCGGCTTGAGGCTGATAAAGTCCGGATTGTAGTAGCTGCCCTGGCCGGGGAAGATTTCCCACGTGTCGAACCCGGTGGGATTTGATTCCAGGTGCCATTTGCCGAAAAGGCCCGTCTGGTATCCGGCTTTCTGCAGCATTTTCGGGTAGGTGGGCTGGGAGCCGTCCAGCGGTTTCTGGCCGTTGAAGACAAAGCCGTTCATGTGGGAATGCCTGCCGGTCAGGATACAGGCGCGGGAGGGGCCGCACAGGGAGTTGGCACAGTAGCTGCGGTCAAAAACCATGCCCTGGCGTCCCAGTTTGTTGAAGTTGGGCAGGGCGACGGGGGAATCGTCTTTGCCGGTGCCCAGCGTCTGGTAGGCGTGGTCGTCCGTAATGATAAAGAGGATGTTCGGTTTCTTATTTTCCGCGGCCCTGGTTTGGGCTGACAGGGGAACTGCCGCCAGCAGGGCCAGAGTTCCGGCGACGATGGTTTTCAAGGGTCTCATATTGCCTGGAGGATATAGGATGGCGCCGCCGTGTCAATGTCATAGGATTCCTTTTGCCGGTATTCTGCGTTATGGTATTCTTGCCCCATGCTTTCCTCTACTCTGGAAGACACGCTGCGTTTGTTCGGCAAGGAGCGGTTCCGTCCCATGCAGAGGGAGCTGGTGGAGTGTGCGCTGGAGGGCCGTTCCTGCATCGGTATTTTGCCTACGGGTTCCGGCAAGAGCCTTTGCTATCAGATTCCGGCGGTGCTTGGAAACGGGCTGACGGTTGTGGTTTCTCCGCTGATTGCCCTGATGCGCGACCAGGTGGCGGGGCTGGAAAGACTGGGGGTGGCCGCCGCCAGGTATGATTCGACCCTGGCGGAGGAAGATAAGGCCGCCCTGACGGACAGATTGACGTCCGGAAGCGTCCGCCTTCTGTTTGCCGCGCCGGAATCTCTGGAATCCCCGTGGATTCAGCAGGCCATGGAGCTTGTCCCTCCCGGCTTGTTCGTGGTGGATGAGGCTCATTGCCTTTCGGAATGGGGGCACAGTTTCCGTCCGGATTATCTGGGGCTGCCCGGTTTTTTCAAAAAGCACGGATTCCGCTGCGTTATGGCGTTGACGGCCACGGCTACGGAGCGGGTGTGCCGCGATCTGGCCGGCCTGTTTGGCGTGCGCGATGAATGTATTTTCCGGGCTGCTCCGTACCGTGCGAATATCTTCCGCCAGGTGGAAACGTTGAGGGAGCAGGATAAGACCGCGCGGCTGGTTGAATTGTTGAAAGAGGAAGGCCGTCGTCCCGCCGTGGTGTACACGCGGACCCGCAAAGATGCGGAAAACCTTTCCTACGAATTGGGGAAAGCCGGTTTTTCCGTCAAGTCCTACCATGCGGGCATGCCTCCGGAAACGCGGGGGCTGGTTCAGGACGAGTTTCTGGCAGGCGCGGCGGACGTGCTGGTGGCGACGATTGCTTTCGGCATGGGGATTGACAAGCCGGACGTGCGTTCCGTAGTGCATTACCATCCCCCCGCCAGTCTGGAGGCGTATGTTCAGGAATCCGGCCGTGCGGGCCGCGACGGTCTTCCTTCCTTCAGCCTGGTGATGTTGTCCGCCCGCGACAGCGTAGCTGTAGTCAACCGGCTGCATGCGGCGGAGCCGGACCGGCACGGCATGAAAGGGCTGGTATCCCTGTTGTCCCGCAGGGGGGAGCACATTGTTTCCCTGTATGAGGCTTCCTCCGTTTATGATTTGCCGGGTGTGGCAGTGGACCGGATGCTGTTTGACCTGAAACGTTCCGGTTCCGTACGGGAGAAGGGGACGGGGTTCAAGTATTACAGGGTGCGCCCTCTGTTCCGGATGGAGGAAATTCTGTGCGGCCGCGGCGGGGAGGAATGCGCCCGGCTGCAATGGATGGATATGCGCCGGCAGGGAGAGGTGGAGGATCTGGCTGTGGAATGGGGAATTTCATGGGAAGAAGCCGCCGCCTGGCTTGGTGACCTGGCTCTTTCCGGGGAATGGAAAGTGGAGCTGCGCCAGGCAGCCCTTCATCTGTATTCGGAAGGATTTGACGCGGAAGAGGCTGCGGAGGAATTTGAGCAGTATTTTTCCAGATCCCGGCTGAACGGGCTGGAACGCTGGAAAACCTGCGTTTCCACGCTGACGTCTTCCGCCTGCCTGAATAGAAGCCTGGATGCCTATTTCGGTTTCCGGGACCTGTCCGGGCCTTGCGGGCATTGTCCTGCGTGCTGCGGGATGTTGCCTGCGGCCATGGAAGAAGAGGAACTTCCCCCGTTACCGGAAGAGCTGCGCTCCGCCGTCATGGAGCTGGCGGGGCAGAGGAAGCCCGCGCTGGCCCGCCCTTCCCAGTTGGCGCGCTTTTTGCTGGGACTGGCTTCTCCCGCGGCCATGCGCGCCCGGTTGTGGAGCCATCCTCTCTATGGGGCGCTGGCGGACAGGAAATGGGAGGATGTGTGGATTGAGGCGCATGCCCTGTCGGGTAGTTAGAGGCCGGTTTTTCCGCCTTGGGCGGCTTCATAGGCGGCAATAATGCGTTTGCAGGAATTTTCCGCATGCAGCAGGGAACACCAATAGCGGGATATTTCCTCCGGGTTGCGTTTTCCGGAGTCCCAGGCGCGGATTTCTTCCAAAAGCGCCCCGGAGAGGCTTTCCGGAGAATCGTCCGGGCTGAGTGTGCCTGAATCATGGGAAACGTACCATTGCAGGCAGTTCAGCTGGGGTGTGAGGCGAGGCCCTACGACAGAGGCCCCGGCGCACAGCGCTTCTGCGGAGGCAATGTGAGAACCTTCATAACGGGAGGAACAAAGACAAATTTTAGATTTTGCATAAACTTTGATAAGTTTCTGATTGGGTATTATTCCATTTAAATGGATGTAATTTTGATGTTGGGGGGGTAATTGTTGGTGCCATTCGTGCAGGAAGGGTGGTATTCTCCCATAAATTTCAACAATCCACGGGGAGGGACTTTTGTTCACGAATATTTCCAGTGCTTGCATCAGAAGATTTGTGTTTTTTTGGAAACAATCGTCCCAACGACCCACAGCAACAATTAAATTGTGTTTTGGCTGTACAGGATTCAGAGTATGTTCAGAAGAGATCGGGTTGGGAATAAGAGCAAGTTTTTTACATATCTGTTTCCCATAAAGCCATTGACGGTCTAGGATGGAAAGTAAGGCAGCAGGAGATGGAAAGGAAATAAGATTTGCCATTTTCAAGTGTTTCCTTCTCCCCCAGTCCAAAGCTCCGAAGGTATGATTTTTGATGATGTGGAGACAGGCAAAAAGAGGGCCCTTTAAATTTCCTCTTTTATTTTTCTCCCTATTCCAAATTTGGAGTGTAAGTGTTTTCCAATAGCGCCAAGGGTAAAATAGCCCGGAAGTATCCATATACACTACCAGAAAGATTCCCGCGTCATGGATGGCTCTGGCGATGGGAAGGTATTTGCCCATTCCCCAGGCGTACAGGATCACTCCGTCAATACCCAGGGACTTCCACCAGGCTGCATCTTTCAGGTTGGCGTATTCCGTGCGGATGAGGTCGGGATCATCTCCTTCCTGGGCAGGTGTGGGCATGATGGCCCTGCTTTCCACCCCGATTCTCTGAAAGGCCTTGCAGAAAGCGCCTGAATCGCGGGAAAAGAAAGTATGGTCTCCCTTGAAGGACACCGGAGTGCATGTGTACCATTTCATGATGTTGGTGGGGTGGAAGATGAATGGAAAACGCGGAGCTCGCCAAGAAGGGCTTCCATGGACCGGAGCCATGCGGCGGGGGAGTATGTGGAGGACAAAAGTTGTTGCCCGTGCGCGCCCATGGCCGGCCAGCGTTCTTCTTGCTTCAGGGCGGTGTGCAGCGTCTCCGCCAGGGATTCCGCGGAAGGTTCCTGTGCAATCCAGCCATTCCTGCCGTGGGTGATGAGCTCCGGCAGGCCGCCGTTCGGGGTAACAATGACGGGCGTGCCGTGGAGCCATGATTCCAGGACAACCATACCGAAGGTTTCCTCCCAGAGGGAGGGCGCTACGGAGAGGCCGCAGGCGGCGCGGACGGCTCCTTGTTCCTCATGGGGAATGAACCCGGTCAGGCGGATGGATTCAAGATGGCGGGAAGAGATATAACGCTCCAGTTCCCCGCGCAGGGGGCCGTCTCCCATCAGGTAGAGCATGCGGCCGGGAGGGGACAGGAGTTCCCATGCCTGAACCAGTTGCAGGACTCCTTTTTCCTGCGTCAGGCGTCCGGCGTAAAGGACGTCCCGGCGGGGTGCTCCGGGGGCGGGGGAAGGATGTTGCCGGATGAAATGCGGGATAACCCTGATTTTATTCTCCGGTATTCCGGTCTGGATGAGAAGCTCCCGCTGGCGTTGGCTGATGGCAATGTAGGAGGAAAAGCGGTTCCAGGTTCCCATGCGGCGCGTTTGATGCAGGACGGCGGCTGCCAGAGAGGAGTACGCGGCGTTTTTTCTCCAACAGGCGCGCATGATGCCGGGGAGATAGTTGCCGCCCTGACAGGAAAAGCAGGGCGCTCCGTCCCGGTAAAAAACCCCGTTGAGGCAGCCGGAGCGGTAATTGTGCATGTAGTGGATGACGGGAGCGGGCTGATTCAGGGCCAGTTCATAGACGCAGGGGGACATGGCCGGGAACGTATTGTGGATGATCCATGCGTCATAGTGGTTTTCACGCAGGCATTCGCGCAGTTTTTGCTCCACGTCCCTGTTGTGGAGCAAATAACCCATTTTCGTCAGGGCGCCGTGGGGGCTATGGAACAGCTCCTCCGTTGAATAGACAAAGGGTGTGACATCCGCTATGGCACCCAAAGCCTCCGTAATGGCATGGAAGCAGATTTCTTCCCCCCCAACCTCGCCGTAACGGCTGAAAATATGTAGAATACGTGGACGTTGCATGGCTGCGGCGGCACAGGGGGTTATCCCTGGAGTTCCCTTCTGAGTTTCGCGGGATCCTTCAATAGCTCCCGCTGAATGGCTTCCTGCTGCTGGCGCAGACGGTCTTCCCGTAACTGAAGGGATTTTTTCCCGGCTCCCAGCCCGGCATTGACAAAGGGATTGTTGTCCCCGTATTTGGACCACGGGCCGCGGGGAATGCGGTAAAATTCCACAAAGCGCCAGTGGACAATGGCTGTTCCTCCCGTAATGCCCAGATAGTCGCGTACGGCAGGGGAGATGTCAATGCCCGCCCCTTTGTTCTGGGTATTGACGGGAGGCTTGTCTCCAAAGACGTAGGGCCAGTCTTCCGTGGTGAAGGGGCCGCAGTCTTCCCATTGGGCAAAACAGGAACGCTTGTTGTAGACGATTTGCACCCATCTGCCCTTGCAGACGGATTGCCCCTTTCCCGCATATTCGCGGCGGAACCACGGGATGACCCGTGACGCCTCCGCCTTATGCTCCCCTCTGGAAACGTCATTATAAGGGAGCGCCACGTAAAAGGGGTTTTGCCGGGGGATGAATGTTTTCGGGCGGAAGTCCCTCGTGCGGCAAACGGGATCCGGGTTGTCGAAGCCGCCGAAGTTTTCCCGCCATGCGGAATCCCACGAACTTTTGTGGTTGGCTACCGGATTGCGTTCCGTGGGTTCTTCCCCCACCCAGAAGACCGTGGCGGTAATGTTGAGACGCCAGGGATAGGTGCCGGGGCTTTGCCTGGACGTCCTGGGAAGGATGCGGGGAGCGGGCCGCTTTCCTCCCTCTGCAGCAACAGGCGATTTGACGATGACCCGGGGCAGGGGGTCCCGTTGCGTTGGGGTGACGATGACGGGGCCTTTGGGCCGTCCGGAACTGTTCGCCAGGGCGCGGGTGGCGCTCCGGCCTGTCTGGATGTCCGCCCTGGCGGTTTCTGCGGAAACCAGAACCGGCAGCGTGAGCAGGCATGCGGACAGGAGGGGGCTCCCGAAGAGCCCCTTCCGTAATGCCTGTTGACGCTGCCGGTAGTTTACCATCGGTGCAGTTGGGTGACGAAGCGGTGGTCCAGCTTGCCGGGATAATCCGTATTGAAATGAAGGCCGCGGCTTTCATTGCGGCGCATGGCGCAGTCTACGATCAGGGAGGCCACCGCCACCAGGTTGCGCAATTCCAGAATGTCCGGCGTAATGCGGTATCCCCAGTAGAAGTCCTTTACCTCCCGGTGCAGCATCCGGAGCCGCGTGGCTGCGCGGTCCAGCCTTTTATTGGTCCGCACAATGGAGACGTAATCCCACATCAGGCGGCGGATTTCATCCCAGTTATGATAGATGACGGAAAGTTCGTCAGGCAGGGCTGTATCTCCGTGGTGCCAGGCTGGGATGTCGTAAGGAGTGGGGGAATCCTTTCTCAGGGGATGCAGGGAGAGCATGGAGTTCAGCGCCCTCTTGGCGACCACCACGCATTCCAGAAGGGAGTTGGAAGCCAGCCGGTTGGCGCCGTGAAGACCGGTGCAGCCGGTTTCCCCTGCGGCGTAAAGGCCGTCCAGGCTGGTCTGGCCGTTGACGTCCGTCAGCACGCCGCCGCACTGGAAATGCGCTGCGGGAACAACGGGAATAGGTTCCCTGGCGGGATTGACGCCGTAGCGGTTGCATGTCTCGTAAATCAGGGGAAAACGTTCCTGGACGAACCCTTCCGGCTTGTGGGAGATATCCAGATAAACGCACATGCTGCCCGTCCTCTTCATTTCCGAATCTACGGCGCGGGCGGTGATGTCGCGCGGGGCTAGGGATTTGCGGGGGTCGTACTTGTGCATGAATTCCTTCCCGTCCGCGCCTATCAGCACGCCGCCTTCCCCGCGCACGGCTTCGGAGATGAGGAAGGAGCGCGCTTCCGCGCCTTCCGCGCGGGTGTTGAAGAAACAGGTGGGATGGAACTGCACGAATTCCATGTTGGCGATGGTGGCCCCCGCCCGCCAGGCCATGGCTACGCCGTCCCCCGTGGCGGAATCATTATTGGTAGTGTACAGATATACGCGCCCGCAGCCGCCGGTGGCGAGCAGCACGCGGTCTGACCGGAAGATTTCCACTTCCCCGGAGACGCGGTCCAGCACGTAGGCTCCCAGAACGCGGTCTTCCGTGACGAGGCCCAGCTTGGTGGTCGTAATCAGGTCAATGGCGAAATGGTCTTCCAGCAGTTCAATGTTGGGGTGAAGCTTGGCCGCCTCCAGAAGTTTGGAGGTAATTTCCAGTCCGGTTGCGTCTTTGGCGTGGAGGATACGCCGTTTGGTGTGGCCGCCCTCCCTGGCCAGTTCATAATCCTCTCCCTGGTTGCCGGGGTCAAAGTTCACTCCCCATTCCAGCAGTTCCCGGATAGCGTCCGGGCCTTCCTCCACGATAGTGCGCACGGCCTGTTCGTTGCAGAGGCCCGCTCCGGCGTCCAGCGTATCCGCAACATGGTCTTCAAAGGAATCGTTGCGGTCCCATACGGCGGCGATGCCGCCCTGCGCCTTGGCGGAACTGCAATCCAGAAATTTGCCTTTTGTAATGACTGCAACCTTGCCGTGTTCCGCCGCTCTCAAGGCGAAACTCAATCCGGCAACACCTGCCCCAATGACTAAAAAGTCGCTCGTCTTCATCTTGAATGGTACGGAATTGTACCATGACGCGGGCTGCCAAGTCACGCCCAATGATGGGGCGGCAGGGCATATTTGTCTGGAAAAGAAGTGTGAAACACGCTAATTCATGGGCATGAGACCCCAAGGGAACGAACAGGAAGCGCGCCGGAACAAGCATGTGCGCAGCGCGCCGTCCAAAATTGCCGTGAAGGCGCTGGGAGAGGAGGTGCTGGACGGGATTCTGGACAAATCCCCCAACCCTCTGCTGCTGATTCTGGATTGCGTGCAGGATCCCCACAACCTGGGAGCCATCCTGCGGACGGCGGACGGTGCGGGAGTGGATGCCGTCATCGCCCCCCGGGACAAATCCGTGGGCATTACGGAGACGGTGCTGCGCGTTTCTGTCGGCGCTGCGGAAAAGGTGCCTTTTATTCAGGTGACCAATCTGGCGCGCACCATGAAGCAGCTCCAGAGCCGCGGCATCTGGATATTCGGCACGTCGGACAAAGGAGACCGCGGCCTGTATGAAACGGACTTCACGGGACCGGCCGCACTGGTGATGGGGGCGGAAGGGGAAGGGATGAGAAGATTGACGGAAGAGAACTGCGATTTCCTGCTGAGGATTCCCATGAAGGGAAGCATTCCGTGCCTGAACGTATCTGTGGCTACGGGCGTATGCCTGTATGAAATGGTGCGGCAGCGTTCCTGATTCCATGACTGTTTTTCTCCTTCCCTCGTCTTTATGATTCAGGAACTTGATCTTGCTTCGGGGGAACGCGCCAGGTTTATTTCAGACATCCATTTCGGCCATGCCAAGGCGCTGACCCGGGAGCCGGAAGAGCTGGGGTTTCTTCTGGAGGGGTGCTCCCATCTGGTGGTGTGCGGGGACCTCAGTGAAACCCGTGAAAGCCCCTGCCGGGAGGAAGGATTGGAAAAACGGGCCCGTTTTCTGCGGATGTGCCGGGATGCCGGGGTGCAGCCCGTTCTGCTGGCCGGCAACCATGATCCGGACGAGAAAGCCGGACTGCTGAAATTGCAGGGTGGCCGCATCTGCGCTTTGCACGGCCATGCGCTGTTCAGGGAGGTGGCTCCGTGGGGATGGGAATATTTGAAAAACAAGCAGATTTCCCGCGAACTGATCGCTGCGTTCCCGGAGGCGGAGGCAGATTTGCTGCGGCGGCTGGAGCTGGCCCGTGCCATGAGTGTGCTGGTGCCGCCTGTTTACACGCGTTCCGGAACACATCAAAATAAACTGGTGCGTTTTTTAGCTCATTCTGCCTGGCCGCCGGAACGGCCCGTGCGGATTCTTCTGGCATGGCTGACGATGATGTGGCGCATGGGGAAATTTGCAGACCGTTTTTTCCCGGAAGCGGAAGTCGTCATTTTTGGACATCTTCACCGGCGGGCGGTGAGCGGGAAAAAGGGGCGGCGGCTGTACGTCAACCTGGGCGCCTGTTTCCGCCATGCCAGATGCTGGGCGGCGGACGTAACGCCGGAAAGAGGAGTCTCCATCCGCAGTTATACGCCCGGAGGATATGATGGCCCGGAGGCAATTCTCCGCTGATTAATGCCCACGGGAAAAAAGTGAGGGGAACGCGTCCGTGTTTAGGCGATAATGTGTTAGAGCACCGGATGACTAGTCCATACAGTTTGTGGACGCGTTCCCCATAGAATTTGGCCGTGCCTGTTTTCCCTGGTAGCCGGCGGGACAGTTTTTCCCGGAGCTTTTCAGGGCGCAGCCCCGGCAGCAGCAGGGGCGTGAGGAGGAAAAAAACTTGGAGAAGAAGGACTCCATTCTGACGGGTGCGCCGCCGGAGCACTTTCTTTCACCGTTTCTTTCCGAATTGGGACTGACCATGAAGCAAAGTTAGCGAAAACTAACTTATGTTGCAAGAAAAAAGTTTGTCTCACCTAATCTTTTTCAAGAAGAGGTTGACTTGGACAGAGCCTTGGTTATTGTTTTTTGTTAGTTAAACCTAATAAGCATCAATCATGATACATGAAAAATTTTCCACTCCGGAGTTGAGCAACAGCCTGGAGGATTATATTGAGGCCGTCCGCAACATTGAGTTGGAAAAGGGATGCGCCACCGTAGGGGAGATTGCGGAATCCCTGAACGTGAAAAAACCTTCCGCCTCACTGGCCATGAAGCAGTTGAAGGAACGCGGCCTGGTGGAATACACGCAGTATTCTCCCATTGTCCTGACCAGGGAAGGCCGTTATTACGCGGACCGGGTCATTTCCTGCCATACCATGGTGAAGGAGTTCCTCATTACGGTGCTGAAGATGGAGGAAAAACGCGCCGATGAAGTGGCCTGTTGCATTGAACATATCATGACTCTGGAGGAAATCTCCCGTTTCCAGCTTCTGACGGATCGTTGCAGGGAGAGAGGAGAATAAAATACTCCCGCATGATTTTCCGGGGGGGACGGTTCATGAGGGAATGGCTCATCCCTCTCTTTTTTACTTCGAACCCCGGACCAGAGGAAGGCATCGGCGTGTGCTGCGCGCACTGACGTACACTGTGGAAGCGTTGTGGAGGAACGCGGAAAAGGCCGGGGTAATCAGCCCGAACATGCCCAGCAGTATCAGAGAAGAGTTGAACCCGACGATAAAGCGGTAGTTGCGTTCTATTTTTTCAAGGACGGCACAGCTCAGTTCCCTTAAAACAACCAGTTCTGCCAGAGAGCTGGACAACAGGGAAATATCCGCCACTTCACGGGCGATATCGGAAGAATCCTTCATGGAGACGGAAACGTCTGCACAGGAAAGAGCTGGGGAATCGTTGATGCCGTCTCCCACCATGCACACTGTTTTGCCGGATTTCTTCAATTGCTGGATAAAGCGGGCCTTATCTTCAGGCAGAACCTGGGAACGGTATTCCGTGATGCCCAACTGGCGGCTGATGGCGCGGGCTGCGGATTCGCTGTCCCCCGTGAGCATGATGATGGAGGAAATGCCCTGCCGTTTCAGCCGGGCGATCGTCTCTGCGGCTTCCGGCCTGGGCGGGTCGCTGACGCCGATCATGCCGATCGCTCTGCGGCCTATAGCGAGAAAGATGTTGGATTTGCCTCTGGCGTGATTGCGTATGGTCTGCCTTTGCTCTTCCGTGAGGGGGATGCGTTCATCTTCAAAGAGAAAATGGTAGCTGCCCACAAGAACCTTTTTCCCATGAAGGCGGGAGGAAATGCCGTGGGCCACGATGTATTCCACCTCCGCGTGTTCTTCTTCATGGTGCAGGCCCTCCTCCAGCGCTTTGCGCACAACGGCCCGCGCCACGCTGTGGGGGAAGTGTTCTTCCAGGCATGCTGCCGTTTTCAGGATATATTCCCTGCTGCAGTCGCTCAAAGGGATGATCTGCGTTACCTGAGGGCAGGCGGAGGTCAGCGTGCCCGTCTTGTCAAAAACGATGGTGTCCGTTTTGGCGAACAGCTCCATGAATTTCCCGCCCTTGATCATGATCTTGCGCGCTGCGGCCTCTTTCATGGCGGAGATGACGGAGATGGGGGTGGCGAGCTTGATGGCGCAGGAATAATCCACCATCAGCACGGAGAGAGCCTTGGAGATATTCCTGGTGAACAGAAACAGCGCCCCTGCCGTGAGCAGGGTATAGGGAACGATAGAATCCGCCAGCTTTTCCGCCCGGCTTTGGATGCGCGCTTTCAGTTCCTCCGAATGGTCGATCAGGGCGATGATATTGTTAATGCGGGACTGGTCTCCTGCGGCGTCCACCCGGATGACGAGGGAACCCGTTTCCAGCGTGGTTCCGGCAAAGACGACGGACCCTTCCCGTTTGGAAGCCGCTTCCGATTCCCCCGTCATGGCGGCCTGGTTGACTTCCGCTTCTCCGGACAGCACGGTACCGTCCACAGGGATGACGTTCCCCGCGTCCACGCGGATTTTCTCCCCCGGGCGGATTTGCTCCATGGGAACCTGGCACATGCCTCCTTCTTCCACCCGCCAGACGCGGTCTATATTTATGCTCAGGCTGGCCGCAAGCGCCGCCCGGGTCTTTTTCCGAGTGTAATTTTCCAGCAGGTCTGAAATGGAAAGAAGGAACATGATGGAATTGGCCGTTCCGTAAGCCTTCGTGCCTATGGAAACCCCGATGGAGACGGCGTCCAGAACGGCTACGTTGAGCCGTCCGCTTCCCAGGCCGGCCATTCCGCGCCGTAAATAGGAACTGTAATTCCAGAATACTTTGGCCATTCTGAGCGGGGGCGGCAGAAACACCTTGCAAAACAGGAAAGAGGAAGCTTTCCCCGCTATGCGGAGAAAAAAGGACCGGGCCAGTTTCCTGGCCTCCGCGCGCTCTTCCGGTTCGTGGCTGCGGAGTGTTTCCGGCCTGAGCCTGTCCAGCGTGCGGAAAATGGCCTGGGGGCTGGTTCCTTCATACAGGATGAACACACCTCCGTTGCAGGGGGTGGCCTTGACGGAGTATACGCCTTTCTGTTTCAGGAGCCTGCATTCGATGCCGTAAGCCTGATCATGATTGAATGCGCAGCGGCCGCTGCGTACACGGAGCCTGCCGGGCGTATGATGGATAACCTGGTAATGCATGGATAAGGAAAAAGAAAAGGGGGAAACGCCCTTCTCCGTGCGTTTCCCCCGTTGGGGGCGGTCCATTCCGCTGGCGGAGAAGGAAACGGGCACCCCGCTGTTTGGTGATGGACAATGAGATTGCTACTGTTCCGGCCTGCTGTTTTTCGCGGCGGCCTCATGGCACAGGTCTTGGGCTTCTTCCCGGATGTTTGCCAGTTGTTCCATGGCCTTCTGCTGGATGAGCATGGCCTTGGAAAGGCCCTGGACGGCCAATTTCCTGGCAACGGGACTTTTTACTACTTTCGCTCCGATGGCGGCGGCGATCATTCCTCCGACGAAGCCCCAGAGGCCTTTGTTGTTCATGTAACTCATGGTAATGTTTTGATTGGGTTCATCCGGCCTTGGCGGCATGCAGCCGCTTCTTTTCCGGAAGGATTGGATTATATCCAATCCAGCCTGCATTTTTTTAGCGTGCCCCCGTATTCTGGTCAAGATGAATTAGCTGAAACTAATTTTTAGCAGACATGAAAATATTTTTGCGATATTTTTAATACGTTGAAAACAAATAAAATATAATGAACCAACATAATGTTGTACTGAGCAGGGCAAGGGCATTGGGAAGAAAAAGTGTTGACTGAATAGTTAGTTTAATCTAACTTTGCCGCGTTGCATGAACTTGACCCATACAGGACTTCACCGTTTCTTCCGCCGGGTCTGCCGGTACAGGAAACTGGCCGGGCTGCTCATCCGGCGTCCCAGATACCGTCTGCTCTGCGGAGACTGTGGGTTCTGTATGGGGGCATGCGGCAGAGCTGTGAAAGAGCAAGCCCGGGAGAACGGAAGCGGAGCTCTTTCCCTGTAAAAGGAAAGCGCCCCTCTCCACCTCTGGATCAATCATATAAGTATTATACCACAAACATCCAACGATAAGACTAACCGTTTTCTATGAAGAAGCATAACATAATAGCAATGGCGTTGACGAGCCTCATGGCGCTTCCTGTAATCGCTCAAGACAGCACCCCTGCTGTTGGTGATATTTTGCAGGGCATCAATATGTTCACTCCGGAAGAAGGCGATCCTGCCTACAAGGTGAAGGCCAATGAGAAATACGGCACCCAATGGGGTGTGGATATGGCCTACGGACTTTGGAATACGGAAAAGGTTTCCGATGTTAAGCGCCATAACAACCTGGCTCTTCTTCATGCCCAGCTTAATCAGCGCCTTATTGAAGACAAGGCCAACGGGGGAACCTGGTTGCGTGTGGAATTTTCCGGTTCATGGGGGCTGGATCGTGAATCCGCACAGAGCGATACGTTTTTCACTGAAGCCTATGCCACGGCTTCCGGCTTGCATGCTGACGCGATGGGGCCTCATGAAGGAATATTCCCTGAAGTGGCGCTGATGCAATACTTTGCAGGGAAGCGCGCTTGCCTCATCGCAGGTATGGTGAATCTCACCAACTACTTTGATGCTGTCAGCATTGCCAATGACTCCTTCTCCTCTTTCACCAATGACGGGTTTGTGAACTCCACTATCCTGCCTTTGGTGGACAGCAATATTGGCGGTATTCTGCAAGTTGAACTCAACCGCAATAATTACATGATGGTTGCCGTTTCCCGCACGGGATGCGATTCCGGATACAATCCTTTTAATTCCGATTATTGCGATGGTTATGCCGTGGTTGGCGAATACGGCCATATCTTTGCCGACGGCGCTGCGACTCTCCGCATCAATCCGTTCTATACCAGCACGGATGTGGACATGGACGACGGGACCGGGGAACGCCGCCGCCAAAATGCCGGGCTTGTCGCGAGCATCGAATATACTCCCTGCGATCCTCTGACCATTTACTCTCGCGCCGGATTTGCCGCCAAACAATACTTGAGCAACTCCGCTGAATTCTCCGTGGGCGCCAACATTAAGCTCTTCCCTTCCCGTGAAGATGACTTCCTGGGCATTTCCTACGGTGTGTTCAAGGGGCAGACCCCCTGTGACGGAGAGCGCGCTGAGCATAACCGCGAACAGGTGCTGGAAGTCATGTACAGCTTCCAGGTGAATGATTATTTCAAAGTTGTTCCTCACTTCCAGTACATCGCGAATCCGGCTTACAGCACTTCCAGCGAAAACATTCTCTGGGGCGTTCAGGCAGTCTTTTCTTTCTGATCAGCTGATCCTGGACATGGCCGCCTTTTCTCTTAAATCAGGCATGGCCGGAGTTTCATGAAAACATAATGACATTAAATCTTCCTTGTCTGTCTCCATGCAGTGAGCGGAATCCTGCGTGAGAAAGATATAGAAGGGGTCTGCATGACCTGGCGGCAACGCCGCATTCTCGATCAGGTAGAGGATGCGGCGTTGCTTATTTGATTACGGAGCCATTTACCCTCCTTTATTGATGCCTGCTGGCGGAGCTTGGACCGGCAATGTATGCCGGGTCATGGAATGGCCTTCAGCCTTTCCTTATCTACCGTCAAATACTGACTGTTGAAGGTAGGAGGCTTCCCCAAGGCTATTCCGTAGAATTTTTATCCCGGGGAAAAATAAAAGCCGCCTGAAAATGGGCTTTCCCACCCCTGTCTCCGTTCCCGGAAAAAACGGAAAAGAAGGCTTTTTGCCACGCCGGAAGATGGATGGGAGCCGCAACGTTTCCGGGGGCCGAAGCGTTTAAAACCATATTGACTTAAACGGGAATTATCTTAAACTGACAGAATGAGTAAGGTTCAATGGGAAATTTCAAATGATGAAGTGACCGACCGTGATACTGCTCTGCGCCGCTTGCAGGAAGGAACGACCGGCCACGTGGTGTGCGCCCGCGACGGCGCGTGCCTCCAGTCTTATAAGGAAGCGGATGGCGTGTACCATTGCGAAATTGTATTCAAGACGGATTCCTGCTGCCCGCCGGTATTCGCCGCCCCGGAAGGGGTGACGGGAAAGGAGCTGGAAATGCTTTACGATCGTTTTGCCAATGGGGACGATTTTTCCTTTGTGGAAAAGGAATGGGAACCTCTGATGGCCGTGGAATACCGCCATCGCCACAATGTGATGTGGTTCATCTTCCTGTTCATTGCGCTGGTAATTGCGGCCATGGCGGCATATCAGCACGGTTGGATTGAGTGACAGGGTAGAGGCTGGCTGCGGCAGGCGCCGTAGCAGAAGAACCTGCAAACCGCAGAAAATGGTTTGCAGGTTCTGAATGGGATAACCGGGGCCGGGATTTAATCCTGTTTTTCGTGGTCGTGATGGTGGCCGCCGCAGCAATTTCCGCCGCCACCGCAACAGCCGTCGCTGTCGTTGCCGCAACATCCGCAGTTGCCGCAGCACTTGCCGCGCTTGCTGAAAATTTTGTATAACGCGTAGGCTAGGGCCAGGAAAAGAAGGGTGGCGATGATATATGTTCCCATATTGTTCAGTAGAGTTAAGGGGTTGGTTTAGAAGTTATTTGGAGGCTGTATAAGGTTTCTTTGCCACCAGGTAAACGAGCCCCAGCAGGAGCAATAGGGCAATGCCCTGCCCGATGCCGAAGGAAGCTTCCGCATAAAGCCATGCTCCCAGCTGGTAAATCAGGAAGGCCAGGCAGTACGCCAGGGCGCACATGTAGCCGATGGCGAAGAAGGTCCATTTGGCGCTGTTCATTTCCCTTCTGATAGCGCCCATGGCCGCGAAGCAGGGGGCGCAGAGAAGATTGAAAATCATGAAGGAGAAAGCGCTCAGGAAGGTGAAGGCTCCCGCTTGGACCAGGCGGTCCCCGGTTTCCCTGATTTCCTCATCTTCATCTTCCTCTTCTTCCGCTTCAGCAGCGGATTCTCCGGAACCTTCCTCCAGGGATGCCTGGAGCTCCCGGCCGGCGGGGGCCATTTCCTGCGTTTCGGGGGAGTCCTCCGTTTTTTCCGCTTCATCTTCCCCGGAACTGCCGTCCGCATACAGGACGCCGAAGGTGCCTACCACGTTTTCCTTGGCAATCAATCCGGTAATGGTAGCCATGGTGGGTTTCCATTCACCCCAGCCCAGAGGCTGGAAGACAGGCGCGGCCACATTGCCGATGGAGGCCAGCATGCTGTCATTCTGCTCTACGGAATCCACCTTCCAGTTGTAGCTGGAGAGGAACCAGATCAGGGCGCTGGACACAAAGATGACGGTCCCGGCTTTTTGCACGAAAGCCTTGCAGCGGTCCCATGCATGAATGATGACGTTCTTCCAGGCCGGGATGTGGTAAATGGGAAGTTCCATGACGAAGGGAGTGGGATCCCCGGCGAACATGGCAGTCTTTTTCAGAATAAGGCCGGAAAGGATGATGGCGCCCACCCCGATGAAATAGGCCCCCGGAGCCACCCAGGAATTTTCCGGGAAGAAGGCTCCGGCAATCAGGGCAATGATGGGAGTTTTGGCCCCGCAGGGGATGAACGTGGTGGTCATGATAGTCATGCGCCTGTCCTTTTCGTTCTCAATGGTGCGGGTCGCCATGACTCCAGGAACGCCGCACCCCATGGAAACGAGCATGGGAATAAAGGATTTCCCGGAAAGGCCGAATTTGCGGAAAATGCGGTCCATGATGAACGCTACGCGGGCCATGTAGCCGCAATCCTCCAATATGCCCAGGCACAGGAACAGAACCGCCATTTGCGGGAGGAATCCCAGAACGGCTCCTACGCCGGCAATCACGCCGTCCTGGATCAGGCTTTCCAGCCATGGGGCGCAGCCGGCGTTTTCCAGCAGGTTTCCTACCCATTCCGGAACCCATTCCCCGAAGAAAGTATCATTGGCCCAGTCCGTGCCCCATGCGCCTATCGTCTGAATGGAGATGTAATATACAGCCCACATGACGACGGCAAAAATGGGGAGGCCCAGCCAGCGGTTGGTGATGATGCGATCAATCCTGTCGCTGCCCGTCAGGCTGCCGGGGCTGGCTTTAACGACGGCGTCGTTGATGATGCGGGAAATGGAATTATAGCGTTCATTGGTGATAATGGATTCACTGTCGTCATCCATTTCCCGTTCCATGGTTTCAATAATCCCGTTGATGCGGGATTGTTCCTCGGGATTGAGCGCGAGCTGGTCCGCGACTTTCTGGTCTCTTTCGAAAACTTTAACGGCAAACCATTTTTTCTGCTGATCCAGGCATTTTCCGGTGATGATTTCCCCAATTTCTCCGATGGCTTTTTCCAGATGGTCCGGAAAGTGGACGGCCTGCGGGGTCCGGGCGTCGTCCGACGCAGTCGTCGTTACTACGGCGTCTATCAGTTCACGGATGCCGGTCCCCTTGAGAGCGCTGATTTCCAGCACCTGGCAACCGAGGTTGCGTGCAAGTTTTTCCGTGTCGATCCTGTCGCCGCGCTTCCGGACAATGTCCATCATGTTCAGCGCTATAATGACGGGAACGCCCAGTTCGCAAAGCTGGGTGGTGAGGTAAAGATTGCGTTCCAGGTTGCTGCCGTCAACCAGGTTCAGGATGAGGGAGGGATGGTCCGTGACCAGGTAATTCCGGCTGACGACTTCCTCCAGGGTATAGGGGGAAAGGGAATAAATGCCCGGAAGGTCTTCAATGATGATATTTTTATGGCCTTTCAGGCGGCCTTCCTTTTTTTCCACGGTGACGCCGGGCCAGTTCCCGACGTATTGGTTGGCGCCTGTCAGGGCGTTAAAGAGCGTGGTTTTCCCGCAGTTGGGGTTGCCCGCCAGGGCGATGGTAATGTTGCTCATGAATGGTTTCCTTGTCTTGATATATGGGTGCCCGTCTTGCTGTAAAGTCAGGAAACGTGCGGTAATAGAGGCGGAATCAATGGATATGGATGTTCTCCGCTTCCGATTTGCGAATGGAGAGTTCGTACCCGCGGACAGTAACTTCAATGGGATCTCCCAGAGGGGCGACTTTGCGGATGAATATCTGCGTTCCCTTGGTAACCCCCATGTCCATGATGCGTCTTCTGACCGGGCCTTCCCCCGCCAGTTTGCCGACGGTGACGGTTTCCCCGATGAGGGCATCTCTCAATGTACGATGTTTGGTCATAGAATAATGGTTGGTTGTTGGATGGAATAACTCAGGCAACGAATATTTTGCTGGCAAGCGCCTTGCTGAGCGCAATCCTGGAGCCTTTGACGTTGATAATGAAATTACCGCCGTTTTCGGAAACGATGGAGACCGTGCTCCCGGCAACGAAGCCCAGGCTTTCCAGAAAACGCCGGGTTTCATCCTTGCCATGGATTTTGTTGACTTGGCGAATATCGCCGATGTTGAGCATGGAGAGTGGCATGGTGCGTGTATGAATCAAATCCGGAAAGAAGTTAGTTTTATCAAACTGATAAGTCAATGATATTATTAGGATATATTTTCAATCAATGTAAAATGCGTTTAATATAAATTGTTTGCGTATTAGTTTAATCTAAGTATGGCCAGCGGGGAAGAGGCGGGGAATGGAAGTTTCCCGGCAGTGCCTGCCGTAGGAACTGGAAGGGAAATGCAAAAAAGCCGCGCCAATGAATGTTCATTGGCGCGGCTGGAAAAAGAGCTTTTCTTCAGATTCAGGAGGCAGGGCAAACTTCGCCCTGGACGGGTTTGCCGTTGTATTCTCCGGTAAGCGTTTTCAGGAAAGCCACCAGCAGTCTCACTTCCTTCTTGTCCAGTTTATCGTAACCGAGCTGGTAATGGTACATTTTCGTAATGGCTTCCTCCAGCGTCTGTGCGGAGGCGTCATGCATATACGGCCAGGTGAGTTCCACGTTGCGGAGGGTCGGAACGCGGAAGCGGTGCCTGTCCGATTCCTTTTTGGAGAAATTCATCAGGCCGTTATCGTCATTGGTCTTGGCGCGTCCGGCAAAGAAATCGCCTTTGAGGTCGGCGTATTCAAAGGACTGGCCTCCCATGGCGGGACCGGTGTGGCAGGTCTGGCAACCAAGCTTCAGGAAAAGCTTGTAACCTTTTTTGGCGTTCTCGCTGATGGCGTTTTCATCCCCTTTCAGGTAGCGGTCAAACGGGCTGTTCGGCGTGATAAGAGTTTTTTCATATTCCGCGATGGCATTCGTGATGGTCTCTCCGGTGAATCCCTGGGGGTAAACCTTTTTGAATTCTGCGGCAAAAGCGGTGTCTTGGTCCAGTTTGGCAGCGATCTTCTTCCAGTCATCCGGATGTTCGTACCCCATTTCCACCGGATTCAGGGGTGGTCCGCCGGCCTGTTCCTGGAGGTTGGCTGCGCGTCCGTCCCAAAATTGCTTGGCATGGAAAGCGGCATTGAAAACGGTGGGGGCATTGATGCCGCCTTTCTGGCTGCGGACTCCAGTGGAAGTGGGCAGGTTGTCCGTCCCGGCTTTTTCCAGGGAATGACAGGAAGCGCAGGAGACGGTATTGTCCGTGGAAAGGCGCACGTCATGAAAAAGCTTGTAGCCCAGGGCAACTTTGGCCGGATCCGTGGGGAGGGCGTCCGGAATGGGGGCAAGAGGGGAAAGGGCGTATTCCTCTCCTACCATATCGCCGAAAATTTTCAGGCGCTCATCCTTGATCCACTGGAGCATGGCGTTTTTCTCCCGGAGAGTGAGCGTGCTGCCCCAGTGCACCATGGTGTAGGAAGTGGGGGGCATGGAATTGATTTGAAGCACATGTTCCAGCTTGGAAAGGGTAACGGCAGTGGGAGGTTCTTCCATATTGTAGCTGCGCTGCCCGTCCCTGATATGGCGCGCCAGCAGGCCTCCGGAAAGAGTATTGACCAGTTCGGAAATGTGAGTGCCGGGCTTGTGGCAGTCCGCACATTTGGAATTCATGGTCTGTGCGGTAATTTCCGCCGCCTGGGCGGACGTCAGTGGCTTGACATTCTGGTTCGGCAGGAACAGGGGGGCGACAGCCGCCGTCACGATGACCGTGCCGCCCAGAATGGCTCCTGCCTTGATGAAGGAACATGTTTTGCTCATGAGATTTTCAATGACGTGGAATTGCCCGGATGGTAAAAGGGGAGGGATAAAAAATCAAGATTTATTCTAAAGTTCGCCAGCCTTTCTCAGGTCTTCGTTAATGGCTTCCAGAACATCCGCTTCCGGGGTGAAATTGGCGGCGTGGTAGGAGCTGCGGACCAACGGCCCGGATGCCACGTGCCTGAAGCCTTTGGAGCGCGCAACTTCCTCATACCGGGCGAAATCATCCGGATGGACGTATTTGACCACCGGAAGATGGTTGCGGGAGGGGCGCAGGTATTGCCCCAACGTCAGGACCGTGACGCCGTGCTCCAGCAAATCGTCCATGGAGCGGAAAAGCTCTTCTTCCGTTTCCCCCAGGCCCAGCATGATGCCGCTCTTGGTAGACACTTTGCCGTCCACGCACTCCAGAGCCATCCGGAGAACGCGCAGGGACCGCCGGTACTGGGCGCGGAAGCGGACAATGGGCGTGAGGCGTTCCACCGTCTCCAGATTGTGTCCGAAAATATGCGGACGGGCCGCCATCAGCGTCTGGATGGAGGAGGGCTTCTCATTCAAGTCCGAGGCAAGCACTTCAATGATCGTGGAAGGGCTGGCTTTTCTGACGGCCCTAATTACCTGGGCGAAATGCGCGGCGGCGCCGTCCGGCAAATCATCCCGGGTGACCATGGTAATTACGGCGTGGCGCAGCTTCATGTGCACGACGGCTTCCGCCACGTGCTGCGATTCTTCAGGATCCAGCGGGCCGGGCTTGGCCGTGCGGGTGGCGCAGAATCCGCAGGCGCGCGTGCACCGTTCTCCGGCAATCATGAACGTGGCCGTACCCTGGTTCCAACATTCATAACGGTTGGGGCAGTGTGCTTCTTCACAGACGGTGAAGAGGTTTTTGCCTTCCACAAGCTGCTTGACGTCCCAGAATTCCCGGCCGTTGGGCAGACGAACCTTGATCCACGACGGTTTGCGTTCCGTTCCTTCCGCAGTCTCATTGTCGTTCCGGCGTTCCATAGTCCCGCTAGCTTGCCGTGACTCTGCTGCTTTGGCAAATGCAAAGTGTTTTATTCCGGACTTCATTCCCCGTTTTCATCCGGAGGGGAAGAAAGACGCGCAGACAATTTTTTCCGTTCTTTTGCCGCCAGACGCGCCGCACGGAAAAACTCCTGGAGATGAAGCAGGCACTCGTCTCCCAGTACGCCGGGACGCACCTCGCACTTATGGTTCAGGGGCGGATTGGAATCCAGCAGATTGATCCAGCCCCCCGCAGCCCCGGTTTTTGCATCCGGGCAGCCGAAAACGACGCGGTCCGGACGGCAGTGGACGATAGCTCCTGCGCACATGGGGCACGGCTCCTTGGTGACATACAGGGTGCAGCCTTCCAGCCGCCAGTCGCCCAAAGCCTCCTGGGCCGCCGTCAGGGCAATCATCTCCGCATGGGCCGTAGCATCCTTGAGCGTCTCCACCTGGTTCCAGCCCCGGCCGATCACGCGGCCATCCTTCACCACAATGGCTCCAACAGGCACTTCCCCTTTCACGAGGGCCTTTCTGGATTCTTTCATGGCTTGGCGCATGAACCATTCGTCCGAACCGGGCATTTCCATCATTACGGAGGTTATCATGGACCGGGCGGCGCGGTTCTGGCAAGCTCTTTCTGGAAGATTCTTATTGTGTTTTATACGGTAAGTGCGCCATGCCGCGGAAAGGGGTGGGGATGAATGCGTTTTTACGTTGATTCCGGAGAATGGGTGGCATAAGTATGGACTATGAGCTTTTCAGAACCCTGTGCCTTGGCCGTTGATTTCGGCGGCACGAGCATCAAAATGGGCGTAACGGCGGGGGAGCGTATTCTGGCGACGGCCGACCGCATCCCTACTGCCATGTTCGAAAGCCCGCAGGCAATCATTGATGCCATGATTGCGTCCGCCCGCACCCTGCGCGGACAATTCCCCTCCGCCTGTGTGATGGGCATGGGAATGCCGGGATGGTGTGATTACCAGCGGGGAGTGCTTTACCAGCTTACCAATGTGAGGGTCTGGGATAGGGAAATTCCGGTGAAAGAGATGATGGAGCAGGCCCTGGGCCTCCCCGTCGTGCTGGATAATGACGCCAACTGCATGGCTTATGCGGAATGGAAGATGGGCGCCGGGCGCGGCATGTCCAGCCTGGTGTGCCTGACGATGGGAACGGGGATAGGCGGGGGAATCGTGGTGCATGACCGCATGCTGCGGGGAAGGCGGCTTTCCGCTGCGGAACTGGGCCAGACCAGCATTCATTACCAGGGGAAAACGGGACCGTTCGGCAGCCGGGGAGCCATTGAGGAATACATCGGCAACAACGAACTGGCGGCGGAGGCGGTTAAACGGTATGCCGGGGCGGGAATCATCAAGACGGTGGATGAATGCACGCCCAGGCATCTGGACGAGGCTGCCCGGTCCGGATGTCCTATAGCCCTTCAATTATGGGAAGATACGGCGGAAATGCTGGGCTGCCTGATCATGAACCTGATGTATACGCTGGTGCCGGACGCCTTCATCATCGGGGGCGGTGTGGCCAAGGCAGGGGATTTGTTGATGAAGCCACTGCTGGAGAACCTCAGGAAACAGTTGTTTCCTCTCCTGATGGAGGATTTGAAAATTCTGCCTGCCAGATTTGGAGCGGAGGCGGGGTTGCTGGGAGCGGGAGCCATGGCGATGGATGAATTCATGGGGATGGGGATTTTGGAACGGTTTAAGAATCAGAAATCAACGCAGACTTTTTGTTAGTTTGGGCTAATATAGGGCTTGCCATGCCGGAGAGGCAGGCGTACAAGCGGAACAGGTCATGAGCACGGAACATTCCCACGAACATTTTCCGGAAGGTGCTTCCTGTTGTTCCGGAAGCTGCGGTTCTGGAAGCTGTTGCTGCTCCGGAGACGCCATCGGGCCTGTTCCCGCCGTGCTGGGCATTGCCCTGTTCATCAGTGCGCTGGCGGCGGGCGGCGATTCCCTGGCCGGTATGGCCGCCTACGTGGGCTCCTACCTGCTGATAGGCTGGGATGTACTGAAGGCCGCCTTTCTGGGGATGATGCGCGGCCGCGCCATCAATGAAAATTTTCTGATGAGTATTGCTTCCCTGGGGGCGATGTTCCTGGGGGATTATTCCGAGGCGGTGGGGGTGATGCTGTTCTACCGCGTGGGAGAGTACCTTCAGGAACGTGCGGTGGGCAGCTCCCGTCGGTCCGTAAGCGAACTGATGAGTCTGAGGCCTGAGGCCGTCCATGTGAAAAAAGTCGGAGCCGTAGATGACGTTCCTCCTTCCGAGGTTCTGCCCGGCTCCCTGATTGAAGTGCGCCCCGGCGAACGCGTTCCGTTGGACGGTGTGGTAACGGGAGGTTTCTCCGTGCTGGATACCTCCGCCATGACCGGGGAATCCCTGCCGGTGGAAGCCGGATCCGGAAGCCCCGTGCTGGCGGGGTACATCAACGGGCAGGGTGTGCTGGAAGTGCGTACGGAGCGGGACTGGCGGCATTCCGCCCTGGCGCGGGTCCAGGAACTGGTGGAAGCCGCATCAGGCCGCAAATCCCCTCTGGAGGGGAGGCTGTCCTCATTTTCCCGCATTTATACGCCGCTGGTGATTTCCATAGCCGCTCTGGTATTTTTGCTTTATCCCCTTGTGACGGGCGGAAGCTGGGCGGACGGTCTGTTCCGCGCCCTGGTCCTGCTGGTGATTTCCTGCCCCTGCGCGCTGGTACTGTCCATCCCGCTGGGCTTTTTTGCCGGAATAGGGAGAGCGGCGCGGCAGGGGATTTTGCTGAAAGGGAGCAACTATCTGGATGCCCTGCGGAAGGTGAAGACGGTGGTGTTTGACAAAACCGGAACCTTGACGGAAGGCGTTTTTTCCGTGGATGAAGTGCTTCCCCGTGACGGCGTTTCCCCGGAGGAACTGCTGTACTGGGCGGCCCATGCGGAACTCTCTGCCTCCCATCCGCTGGGGCGTTCCATTGTGAAGGCATATGAAGGGACTCTGTTTCCGGACCGCGTGGCGGAACTGGTAGAGGTGACGGGCGGCGGCGTTTCAGCCCGCGTGGAAGGGAGACCGGTTCTGGTGGGGAAAAAGTCTTTTCTTCAAGAGGCCGGCGTAAGGACGGAGGAGGGAGAAGACCATGGCGTGACCGTTTATGTGGCGTTGGACGGCATACTTCTGGGATGCCTCCGCCTGTCTGACCGCGTCAAGCCGGGAGCGGAGCGTGCGGTGCGGAAATTGAGGGAACTGGGCGTTTCCAACCTGGTCATGCTGACGGGGGATTCTTCTTCCGCCGGAACGGAAGTGGGGCTTAAGCTGGGGATGGACGGGGTATTCTGCGGGCTGATGCCTGCCGGCAAGCTGGAGCATGTGCGCCGGCTGAAACCTGAAACGGGGCTGCTTGCCTTTGTGGGGGACGGTATGAATGACGCCCCTTCCCTCGCTGCTGCCGACATCGGCATTGCCATGGGCGGTGTAGGGTCCGATACGGCTCTTCAGGCGGCTGATGTAGTGGTGATGAAGGGAGATCCTTTGGCCGTTCCGCTGGGGATGATGCTTTCCCAAGCCACAGAGCGCATCATTGTGCAGAACATCGTTCTTATTTTGGGCGTCAAAATTCTGGTCATGGTGCTGGGTATTCTGGGGCTGGCGGGGATGTGGGCCGCCGTGATGGCGGATGTGGGCGTCTGCCTGCTTGCGGTGGGCAACTCCATGCGTATTTTCCGGGTGAAGCTGGACATGTGACGAAAGGGAACTCTCTTCCTCCCCCTGTTTATGGGAGGATGCCCCCATCCCGATATCCGGATGCTGCCGCGGAATCTTGGAACAGCGGAAGATATCCTGATAAAAAAACCTCCGTGCCGGCGGGCGGAACGGAGGACGGGGGAAAAACAGGCCGGGCAGAAAATCTTACCGCAGCCCCGTCAGCAGAAGTTCCGCGTTATTCTGTGTCTTGGAGATATTTTGCAGGAGAGCCTGAAGGCCTTCCCATCCCGGTTTCATGGCGAGCTGGCGGCGCAATTGCATGATTTTGACGAATTCCTGTTCGTTATACAGCCTGTCGTCATTGCGGGTGCCGCTCTGGGAAAGGGAAATGGCCGGATAAATGCGCCGTTCGGAAAGTTCCCGGTCCAGGCGGATTTCCAGATTGCCCGTTCCCTTGAATTCTTCAAAAATCACTTCGTCCATTCTTGATTCCGTGTCTACCAGGCATGTGGCGATGATGGTCAGGCTGCCTCCTTCTTCCACATTGCGCGCCGCGGAAAAGAATTTGCGCGGTTTTTCCAATGCATTGGACCCCAGGCCGCCGGACATGATGCGTCCTCCCGTCTGGTTGGCATTGTAGCCGCGGGCCAGCCTGGTGAGGGAATCCAGCAGGATGACGACGTCTCTGCCCATTTCCACCAGGCGTTTGGCCCGTTCGATAACCAGATCGGAAACCTGGGCATGGCGCCGGGAAGGTTCGTCAAAAGTGGAGGCGAATACCGGAGCATCCACGGTTTCTTCAAAATCCGTTACTTCCTCCGGACGTTCGTCCAGCAACAGCACAATCAGTTCCACTTCCGGATAATTGGCCCTGATGGAACGGGCGATTGTTTTCAGAAGAACGGTTTTTCCTCCGCGCGGGGGGGCCACAATCAGGCCGCGCTGCCCTTTGCCGAAGGGCGTCATGAGGTCCAGTACGCGCATGGCGGCGGAATTGACCCCCTTGTTTTCCAGAAGGAGGCGTTCCTTGGGGAAGAGGGGGGTGAGGCGTTCAAAATCGCTGCGAGCCCGGTAGTCTTCCGCAGGGATGTCCTCCACGCTGATGACGGAGGCTGCAGAAAGGTACTTGTCATGAGGCCGCAATTTGCGCAGCCTGACCTTGATCTGCTGGCCTACGCGGAGATGCAGGGGTTTGATGAGATTGCCGCCCAGATAAATATCATCCGGAGAGGTGCGGAAACTTTTCACCGGATCCCTCAGCATGGCGTAATTATCCTTGGCTTGTTCCATGACCCCGGAAACTACGACTTCATGGCCCTTTGCCAGAAGCTGTTTCCCCAATTCAAAAACCAGCTGGGACTTGGTGAGGGAGGCCGCGTTCCGGATGGGCAGCCCTTCCGCCATTTCCTGAAGATCGTTCAGGGGGCGTTTCCGCAGTTCATTGATGTCAATCTGCTCCAGAACAGGGGCTGCTTCCTCCTCCTCCCGGACTGCGTTTCCACTATTTTCCTCCGGAGCGGCAGCCGGCTGTTCCCCGGCGGTTTCTTCCGGCGCGGGCAGGGGCTTGGGGAGGGTTTCCTGCGGAATATCTCCGGCGGGGGAAGGGGTGTTGTCGAGTTCTTCAGTCATGAAAAAATGTTGGTAAAGTCTTTGGGTTTGCTGGCGGAGCAGGTCCGGGGGGCCTTCATTCCAGATGACGAAGTCGGCCGCAGCCACTTTTTCCATGATAGGCCGCTGGGCCGCCAGAATGGCTTCAATCATATCCTCCCGGAATCCATTCCTGATAGCCAGGCGGGTTTTCTGCGTTCCCCTGGAAACAGCCACCACGCACACGGCATCTTGGCAATAGCGCGCCGAAGTTTCAAAAAACAGGGGCACGTCAATGACAAACCCGTCCACCTCCGTATTCTGACGCGCCGCCAGCATTTGCGCAAGACATTCTTGATGCAGCAGGGGGTGAATGATCCCTTCCAGCGTTCTGCGGCTTTCCGGATTCCGGAAAACAAGCTCCCGCAGAAAATGCCTGTCAGCCTTTCCGGAGGAGTCTACGCTGGCTGGGCCGAAGACGCTGGAGAGGGGGGCTTTCAGCGTACCGCCATCCAGCAATCTGCCCGCCTCCGCATCACAGTCAAACAGGCGCAGGCGCGCGCCTCCCGCCTCCATCAGCAGACGGATGAATGTAGATTTCCCGGTGGCTATTCCTCCGGTAACAATCAGGGTTTTCATGGGGGGAAGGGAAAGTAAGGCGCTTCTGGGATATAAAGAGCGGGTGAAAGGGTTACCCTTTCACCCGCTCCAATATGGACGTTATGCACGCAGCCTACATGGGAGGCAGCAGGCCTTCGGAGGCGGGAAGGGCGCTTTCCGGAGCGGTCGCAGTGGGAAGGGCATTGCCGCGTACGGGCTGGCCCGTGGCGTCAATGATCTGTCCCGTTACGAAGATCATCAGATTCTTCTTGATGTGGTTGTCGGAGTTGCTGCGGAAGAAGCGGCCGATGAGAGGCAGGTCACCGAAGATCGGCACTTTGTCTTCCACCGTCTGCACGTTTTCCGTGATCAAACCACCGATTGCCACGGTATGGCCGTCGTAGATGAACAGGGACGTTTCAACGGACCTCTTGGAGAAGATCGGCTGCTCGATGCGGTTTTCCGTCAGCGTCAGGGACATCGGCTTGCCGTCGGAACCAACGCCGGTGGACTGGATCGGGCTGCCGTAGTTCACGAAGCCTTCAAATTCCACGATGCTGGGCTTGAAGTTCAGGTCGATGATGTACTTGTTGTCTCCAATGGTAGGCACCACTTCCAGAGTTACGCCGACGGGCTTCATTTCAAACACGCCGGGAGTGGCGGGAGTGACAGGGAAGCTGGATATCTGGGGTTGGATCTGATTGCCCAACAGACCGTTCAGAGTGTTACCGTTGTTCCCATAACCGTAACCATTGCTATAGCCGCTGCCTACGGAGTTGGGGAGTTCCGGCGGTTCGTATTCGGTGGGATACCAGAATTCGCGGATGATTTCAATCTTGGCGGTTTCACCGGACTTGGCGGTCACGCTGGGGGCAGTGAGAACGTCAGACCCTTTTTTCTGGGACAGGCCGCGCATCAGCATCTGGAAGGAGCCTTCGTCATAAATGCCCGTCAGGGACATGATGCCGGGAGCGGCGTTTTTCTGGGAGGCTTCAGAGCGGTTGGTGCTGTTCAGCAGATTGTCCACGGAGTTCTTGGTGATGGCGTAGTCACCCGTGCGGTTGCCGCCGGTAACGAGGCCGTTGATGGTGTCGCTGCCGCTGTTTACAGGCCAGCCGGTCACGCCGCCGGGAGACTGGGTAAAGCTGTCGGAAGTGGAACCGGTGCCGTAGTTCGTGCCGCCGCCCAGGAAGGTGCTGCGGTCATTGCTTACGGAGAACGGGGTGACAATCCAGTCAAAGCCGAGTTCTTCCGTGTTTTCCTGGGTTACTTCCACGAACTTGGTCATGATGCGCACCTGCTGGGATTCGCCGCGGGTGTTTTCAATGAGCTGTTCGATCAGGTCCAGGTTGCCGGAAGTGTTGCGGACGACCAAGGAGGAATTGCCGTTGACAAGGAATGCCGTGGCGCCTTCCGGGAAGCTGATGCCGCTCTTTTGCAGCAGGCTGCGGATGGAGGGCATGGGTTTAAGGCCGGAGGAGCTTTCGCCACCGCCGCCAAAGGGGTCGTCACTGACTTCGCCGCCGCCGTCGCCGACGGTGGTGCGGAGAGCGGACTGGAAGCCCGGGGGCACGGAGAAGGTGCGCTGGTACAGATCCACGTCATTACCGCCGGCAGGAAGGATGGTCACTGCATAGTCTTCCACCTTCTGGCGCAGGCCGGCATTGCTGCAGATGAAACGGAGCACTTCCAGCATGGGAACATTAGTCAGCTTCAACTGGCCGATTTTGCGGGTGCGGATGCTTTCCTGCGGGGCTGCTGCCGGAGCAGCTTCCGTGACTTCCGCAGTTTCTTCGCCAAAGCCGTCTTCATCAGTTGCGGGAACGGCGGGGGCGACGGCAGCGGGCTGGGAATCATTGATGACAAAGTTGATGCCGCGTTCACCGTTCGGGCCTACCGTGCGGTCCAGTTCAATGGACTTTTTGCGCAGATAGTCAATGGCGTCTTCCACGGTGGTGTCTTCAAAAGAGACGGAGGGGATGATGATGCTCTTGAGCTTCATCAGATTGGCCGTGGCGCCGTTGATGTCCGTGATCGGTGCGTTGTCAGTGCCGTCGGCTCCGGTCGGGACTTCCATCGGGATGGGGCGTTCCCACATCTTGTCCACTTCCGCCAGCATGGTGCTGCGGGTTTCGTCGTAAGCGGCTGCATAGTAAGCCATTCTGCGGCGGTTGACCGTTTCCTGTCCGCGGCGGGCCGCCACGTTGTACGGGTCGATGGAGAGAACCTTGTTGAATTCGGCGATGGCTTTGTCGTAGTCGCCGAGGTCATAGTAACCATAGGCCATGTGAAGGAGGGTGTTCACCTTTTCCACGTTTTTCACGTGTTCGGGGGTGAGCGCCGGATTCGTGCGAATCGGGTCCTTCATGTATTCGAGCGTCTGCTTGGCAAGCTTGGCGCTCCGGGGATTGAGCTTGATGGCATCCTGCAGAAGCTTGTCGGCTTCGTCATAGCGCCCCACTTTGATGTATTCCTGAGCAACGGCGATGCTGGCGTCGCCAATATGGTTGGCGATAGCTTCCTTGCGCTGGTCGTTGATCGGCGCGGAAGGCAGCATGTTGTAAGCGGCGTTGTATTTGTCCAGGGCTTCCTTGTACTTGCCTTCGCGGTACAGGTTGCGGCCTTCCGCAAGGAGCTGCATGGCTTCCTGGGTTTGCGCTTCGCGGCGGGCCATGGCTGTGCGCGCTGCACTGGACTGGTATTGGTAACTGCCCGGTCCGGCGTAGGACGATCCCAAGGCACTGGAGGTTCCGACGGCGCCGCCATCACCAGCCTGCGCAAACGGGCAGGAGGCAGCAATGGCCATCAGCGCGATCAGGGAACGCTTCGGTTGATAAAGTGGTGCGTGGTCCATAGTTAGGTTCTTCTTTTTACATGTTTTTCGGATTTGTGAAGCTTTTTTTTCAGAAAAGTTTAAATCCGGCTCTATTTTTTCTTGCTCAGTGTTGTTTGTTCTCCAGTGGTTTTGTTGGCAATGGTTACGGTCTGTGTAGCATTATCAACGGTTTTCAGCGTGTAGATCTGTTTGGCGTCTCCCGGAATCCGGAAGTCGGAACCTTCCTCTACTTCAAAGCTGGTATCCCGTTCGGGGCCGGCGGTGATAGTAAGGTTTACTTTCTTATCAATGATTGGAATGACGTATTTTGTTCCGCGCCTGATGGTGTAGGTTTGTCCGTTCTTGGTCGGCTTCAAGTCCTTGACGACGGCTTCCTCGTCCGTTTCCACCATGTCCAGGCTGGGATTCTTGAATTCCTTTTTGACAACGCTGACAAGTTCGAATCTGGGCTCGTCTTTTGTATTCTTACGGGCGCCGAACTTGCCGTTGGTCTGGACGATGTTTTTCCAAATTTCCTGTTTGGCGCGGTTCATACCCTTAAAGGTAAAGTCATTGCCATCCGCCTGGGTGAAAGCCAGATAGAAGCCGAACTGCTTGATTTCGTCGACAAAAAGCTTGCTGACGAGGGGAGGATGGCTGTTGGGGTCGTTGGGATGTGTTTTGGCCGCATATTCTTCCTGCACCGTAAATCCATCGTTGTCCGGGTCCCGGGTCAGGACATCCGAGTAAACGAATTCATTTTCCAGTCCGTTGTCCAGGAACCATTTGTTCGGAATGTTGCCGTGGATAGGCGGACCGGAGATGATGTCAAAGGGTTCCATTCCCCCCTCCTTAATCCAGAGATTGGGGGCGACGAAGCCCACATACTTCTGTGTTTCCTGGGCAATCGGCTTGAGTTCGTGGGAGGCGGAAAGTTCCTGGCCTACTTCTGCGGCTTTCTTGATGCCGGGAGGCGGTTCGATGGCTTTTTCAGAAACCTGCGTGGTGAATTTGTATTTGTCATTCAGTCCCAGAAAGGTCAGCGTACCATAGGCGGCCACTCCCAGGCCCAGGACGATTCCGGATGCCAACAGGATTTTGTCGTAATTTTGTTTTTCAGACATGTTGAAAGTATTTGCTGCGGTTGGTGTTGCCTTGGTTAATCTTCAGACGGTTCCTGAGCTTTGGGCTGGTTGAAGTGGACCAGATTCAGGGAGACCTGGACAAAGACCTGCTCCTTGCCCATGTAAGGCTTGATGACTTGCTGGATGGCCGGGGCTGCAGGTGCGGTCGCCTCATCCGCCGGAGTCAGGGAAGCCGCACCCGTGGCGGGTTGGGCAGCGGCAGGCTTGGCGGCTGCCGGATTGGCGATGGGAGGGGGCATCATCCGTTCGTTGCGGATACGGATGGAGTTGACCGTGAACAGATAATCCTGCATGCCGGTTATGGCGTTCATGGCTTTCAATACACTTTCCCGGTCGCCCTGGAAGGCTATTTCCAGAGGCATGGGAGTCCATGGAGCCTGGTCGGCTTCGTCCGATTCTTCCGGATTGTTCGCCGGGGTTTCAATGGGGAGCTGGGGGCGGTACACCTTGATGAATTTGGACAGGCCGCATTCCGCCAGTTTGTTGACCAGGCTGTTGATGGCTTTCAATTCAAAACCCAGCGTGGAGGCCGCCTGAACAGAGGGAGCCTGGGTGCTGTAAACCTGGAAGCCGAGCCAGGAGGATGTGTCCGTTATGAGAATGTTCTTTTTCTTGCAGGAGGAGATCAGGGAATCCCTGAATGTTTTCAGTTCATTCTGGAATGCCGTGGGCGTGGTGGGGACCAGCGCGGAGGAGGCAAGGAAGGGCTTGTAGGCCGTTTCCAGGCTGCCCACGGCCTTGGCATAGCGGTTCAGTTCTTTTTCCAGCTCTTCGTTGGATGAGCGGCTCGGAGTGATTTCCGCAGCATTGGCGGACTTGATTTCCTTGGCGGCGATGCTGATTTTTTTGTCCAGTTCACTGCGTTTGGAATTGACGATGTACCCTGTCGCGGATAACCCCAGGAATAAGAGAAGCCCCACGCCCGCGACCATGGCGGCGGGCTTGTTGTCTGTAATCCAATTGCTCATAAAATATGTCTTGTTCGGGTTGGGTAATCTTATTTGTTAAAGTTCACGGGAATGGGCGTTTTTAACGGAAGCACCAGCTTGAAGGGTACAAAGGCCCCTGCCGCCGCGTCCACCTTGGCGTCCTTGGCTCCCAGTTCCATGATCTGGCGGGCTTCCAGTTTGACGTCTCCGGGCTTGAAAGTGAACAGGGATTCCTTGTTCCCGTCTATTTTTGCCTGGAGGTCCTGGATGATTCTCTGGCCGCCCAGGCTGCGCCGGACGAATCCGGTCAGGCGGATGGCGTTGACGCTGTAAACGCCCGCTTCATCCTCGCTGGATGCGTTGGCGGAGGCCTCCGTCCTGATGTCATCCACCAAGGATGTATTTTTGTCCGATGTGAAGGAATCCTTGATGACGGAGTATCCCGTGATTTGGGTGGTATCCTCCGGATTGAAGTGGGCCAGCGGTTCAAAATCCGTAAACCAGTAGGGATAATCCTTGTGTTCCGACTGTTCCAGCAGGTGCCTGATGATGTCCGCGTAGCCGTAGCGCTGAAGCGTGAGCTGCTGGTAGGAAGCCAGGGTGGAGTCCAGTTTTTTCAGCTCCTGTTCTTTCTGGCGCAGGGCGGATTGTGCCGATTTGATGGAAGTAACGGTGGGCTGGACGCCGGCGAGGATTTCCTCCGCCTTTTTCTCTCCCATATATCCTGTGACGGCATAAGCTGCGGCACCAAGAACGGCAATGGCTGCCCCGACGATGATGGCGGGCATTTTTTTCTGGTTGGCCCGCTTTTTGGCAACTGCGGTGGGTTCCAGGTCAATATTGAGAGAGGCCCTGCCGATGGAGTGAATGGCGGTGCCGATCAATCCGCCCAGGATGAAGGCTTCGCGGGAGATGGTGTTCACGTCCACGCCGGAACCCACGCCTACGTTGTGCATGGGGTTGAAGAAGGAGATCGGAATGCCCAGTTTATCTTCCAGGAATTCCTTGGTATAGGGCAGGGAAGCTCCGCCGCCGCACAGGTATGCCTTGACGGGAGCGCTTCCGCTCATCTGGGCGCGGTAATGGTTGGTGGTCCGCTGGATTTCTGAGGCGAGCCTGGTCATGGCCGTACGGATGACGGTAGCCAGATTGGCCGTGGCGGGATCCAGTCCTTCCGTTTGCCCGTTGCTCATGGAAACGAGCCCGCTGGTGGTTTTCAAGCGTTCCGCTTCCATGAAGGAAATATTGAATTCACGGGCGATAGCGGAGGTTACGAAGATTCCCCCCGCGGAAATGCTGCGGGTGAAGAAACGTCCCTGTTCGCTGTAAATCAAATCCGTGGATTTGGCACCGATGTCGATGAGCATGACCGGTTCTTTCTCATCCGGATAACTGTCCACATACGCATTGTACAGAGAGGTAAGCGCGCAGTCCACTTTGCCGGTGGAAAGGCCGTGGGAGACGATTTCATCATTCAGGGAGTCCAGGTCTTCCGCCTTGATGGCAACCAGGATGGCTTCCCGTTCCAGACCTTTGGCGGGAAGCAGATGGTAGTCCCACACGACTTCGTCCAGCGGGAAAGGGACGTGCTGCTGGGCTTCAAAGCGGATGAGCTGTTCCACATCGGTATCGTCCAGAGCCGGAAGCTTGACGAAGCGGATGAAAACGGATTGTCCGGAAACGGAATAGTTGACGACGCTTCCTTTGACGTTGAGTTCCTGGACGAGGTCGGCGATGGCTTCCCCTATTTTCGTCAGGCGCAAGCCTTCTGCTGACGGGTCCAGCACTACGAGGCGCGTAGCATAGCGGTCCAGGATAAGGGCGTCTTTGGAAGTCTTGGAAAAGACGCCCATTGAAACTCTCTGGGAACCTACGTTTAATGCGACGATTGGTCGTGAATTAGCCATGGGTGATTTCTGTTAAATAAGATGAAATGATAGCATTAATGGAACGTTATTCGCCGTCCGCCGGGGGGATCACAGGAGTACCGAACGGGGCGGGGACGGAACCGGAAGCCGCCTGCTGGCTGTTGGGCCTCATAATTTCCGGATAACGGTCGTACCAGAACACGGAGAAAGGCGTTTCATCCTTGTTCAGCAGGGGGTAATAAGAGGTCTCCACGATACTGGGGGACTGGATGGTCCACCATTTTTCCATCTTGCCGCGTTCGGAGGAATAAGTGGCGACAATCTTGCCGTTGTATTCCACCACTACGCCCTGGTACTTCACCCATTTTCCTCTTCCTCCTTCCACACCGGTAATGCGCTTGACGGAGGACGGGGAGAGATACACGGAAGCGTACGTGTTTTCTCCCACCGGAACATTGACGTATTTGACCTCCTTATACAGTTTCAGGTACTGGCGGGCGCGGTCCGGATTAACTACCGCGATGTAAAATTTGAACGTCAGGGCATCAATATAGCCGGATTTGGGGGTGGGAGCGGCTTCCACCTTGAAGGGAATTTCAAAATCCGCCCATTTCTTCGGTTTCGGCAGCGGCCGGGGATCGTCCTGCGTCAGGACGTTGGGGGACTGGCGCATATACAGGGACAGCTTTTCCAGGGAGACCCGCACCTGCATTCTGGGATTGCTGGTGGTCTGCGCCGATGCCGCAGGGACGAAAAGCACCGCAGCCAGCATGGCCGTGATAGTGTTAAGGATGGATTTCATAGCACAATTCGATTCCCTGATTAGTTACACCAAAAACCGAACTGTGGCTAGCAAAAATCTCTTGTTTCTTTCCATGTAGCGAGTGTGGGCATGACACGGCTCCGTCCGGCGGTTCTACCCGGGCGGTCAAGAAAAAAACATGCGGCATGGCTGCGGGCTTGACCTGGCAGAGGTGTTTCCACATGCTCGGCCCATGGCGATTGATACTGATCTGCTGAAAAAGTTTTCAGAGGCCCACGGTATTTCGGGGCATGAGGATGAAGTGCGAAGCCTGGTGGCTCAGGAACTTGAAGGATATGGAGAATTTTCTTCCGATGGTTCCGGCAGCCTGTTTTGCACCGGCGGCGGGGCCGGCCCCCGCGTGATGCTGGCCGCCCACATGGATGAAATAGGTTTCCTGGTGCAGAATATAGCGTCGAACGGTTTCCTTCAGTTGGTGGGGATAGGCGGCTGGTGGCCACATACCCTGTTAAGCCAGCGTGTCCTGGTAAAAACCCGCTCGGGCCGCGGCATCCGGGGTGTGATTGGTTCCAAGCCTCCCCATTTTCTGCCGGAAGGCCAGCGCAACAGCGTCATGAGCATGGAAGCCCTGTTTGTGGACGTGGGCGCTGAAAGCGCGGAACAGGTGAAGAATGAATTCGGTATTCACCTGGGGGATCCCGTGGTGCCGGACGTGAAATTCTCCCCGTTGGAAAATCCGTTCCGGGTCATGGGGAAAGCCTTTGACAACCGCGCCGGTCTTTCTGTGATGATAGAGGCATTCAAGAAATTATGCCGGGAAGGGCATCCCAACACCCTGATTGCCGCCGCGACGGTTCAGGAGGAGGTAGGCACGCGGGGCGCCAGGACGGCCGGCGTCGCCATGCAACCGGATTGCGTGATTGTTCTGGAAGGGCCGCCGGCAGACGACACCCCCGGGTTTGCCGTGACGGATTCCCAAGGGGCCTTGGGTGGAGGCGTGCAAATCAGGCTGTTTGACCCCACGGCCATCACCAATCCCCGGCTGGCCGCCCTGGCCGAAAAAACGGCTTTGGATGCGGGCATCCCATTCCAGTTGACGGTGCGCCGTTCCGGCGGAACGGACGCGGCAGCCCTGCATCTCTCCGGAAAGGGAGTTCCCACTATTGTGCTGGGAATTCCCACCCGGTACATTCATGCCCATAACGGCGTGCTGGATCTGCGGGACTACCGCGCCGCGGTGGAATTGACGGTGGCTCTGGCCCGTTCCCTGGACCAGGAGGCCGTGGAAGCCCTTACCCATTACCTGCCCTGAAAGAAACGCTCATGAATCCGACCGTTTACGTACATGATCTGGACCCTGTCATCTGGCAGATAACGGACTCAATTGCCCTGCGCTGGTATGGCCTGGCCTATTTAATGGGCTTCATCGGCGGGTATTATCTGCTTTCCTGGCTTTCCCGCCGGAAGCTGTATCCTGTCCCTCAGGACAGAATGGCGGATTTTGTTACTTATGTGGCTATTTTTGGTGTTCTGATCGGTGGAAGGCTGGGATATGTGCTCTTTTACCAGATTCCCAATCACGGCTGGTCCCAGTTTCTGGCGGATCCGCTCATGGTACTGAGGGTGTGGGAAGGGGGCATGGCCAGCCACGGGGGAATGATTGGAGTGGGGCTGTACACATTTTATTATGCGTGGAAGCACCGCGTCAAGTGGGTGGCGCTTCTGGACGGCCTGGCCATTGTAGCTCCCGTTGGGCTGTTTTTCGGGCGCATGGCCAATTTTATCAACGGGGAACTGTATGGGCGCATTGTCCCGCCCGGCTCTTCCCAGGGAATGATTTTTCCGGCGGAGCTTTCCCAGGATCCGGACTTGTTCGTGCGGGTGGCCTCCCGTATTTATGAAACGCCCGGATTGCTGGACAAACTGTCCCTTTCCGGCATAGCTGTGCCGGAACGAATGACTGCCGCCTGGGTGACCGACCGGGTGAGGGATACACCCGCCATCAGGGAAATCGTGGGGCAGATGATGCAGGATCATGCACGCTACCCCTCCCAGCTGTATGAAGCGTTTGCGGAAGGTGTGCTTCTCTTTGCCGTGCTGTGGTTTGTACGGGTAAGGTTTCCTCGTGCGTGGAACGGTTTGTTCTGCGGTATTTTTGCCGTTCTTTATGCTGCGGGCAGAATTATTTGCGAAGAGTACCGGGAGCCGGATTCCCCCTTCTCCATGGGATTGACCCGCGGGCAGTTCCTCTCCGTTTTCCTCGTGCTGGTGGGCGCCGCTTTTTTTGTATATGCCTTCAAGACCAGGCAGACGGTTCAGGAATGCGCTTTCTATGAACCTGAAAAGAAAGACGGGAAAGAATCGTCCGGAAAGGCCGTTTAAAACGGGTCCAGGTCAAATTCCCCTGTTTTGGGAATACTGCTGGCGGGACCAGCTTTGAAAATATCTGCAATGCAGCTGGAAAAAAGCCGCAAATTCCGTTGGTCGAAGGCAAAACGTTCAAATTCCTTGACGGAAAACAGGGTGATGGGGTCCGTGTTGTAAGCTTTGAATTCCATGATGCCGGCGTCCGTATTCGTATTTGACAGGCGTCCCTCAATGCCTACGTCCCCGCTCATGAAGCGCCCCAGGATCAGGGAGGTTCCCGGAAGGGGGGAGACCAGGGAAACAAGATCGGACATGATGTTGCCGCCCACGTCCGTAGGCTTCAGCTTGACTATGGCGAGGCGGAGAGTTACGGATCCCGGAACGGGGCGGTCAACCAACTGCCATTTCATCCTCCCGCCTGTCTGTTTGGATTTGTTTTCCAGCACGTTGCGGATGTCTTTTTGCAGCCCGGCCCTGAATTGTGCCGCCAGCGCCGGGGATTCCTTGGGGAATCTGGCTTTGATGTAGTCAATATTGACGGGGGCTACATATACTTTTAGCCTTGGGGAATTCCAGACGGCCTGTTCCGAGGGATTATACCAGACGCCTCCAAAACAACTCTGCCTGGAGTCCGTGTGAAGGGGATGGGTAATCAAAGAGGAAACGGGCATTGTCCGGGAACTGGAACAGGAAAAAACCAAACCTGTTCCCAGCGCCAGGAATAGCCGTGGAATAGCGCCGTGCATGCAGGATAAGACGGCATCCGCCCGGGTGGTGTTCGAGTCATGACCCGATTGGCTCCGGGAGTTTTTTCCGGAGGGGGTGTCTCCGGAAATTCCGGGGCGGTTCCGTGCTTCCTTCAACGGTATGCATGATGAACGGACGGGTAGCGGGACGGCAGGAAATGGACAATCGCATAAGAATAGGCCGGAGCGGGGAAACGGCACGGTCAGAAGAACTCCGGACGACAAGGAGACGCGCAAGGTTGCCCCGTGTCCGGATGCATGATTGACAAGCCGGAAAAGCGGGGCATGCTGTTGATATGAGATACGAGCCGCTTCCTTCTTCCTTTTTTGCCGGCAACCGTGAAGAACTTGCTTCCCGCCTGCCTGCCGGCAGTATGCTGATTCTGCACGCCAACGACGTATTTCCTACGAATGCGGACGGCACTTTTGCCCTGCATCAGAATGCCAACCTCTTTTATCTTACGGGAGTTGACCAGGAAGAAACCGTCCTGGTCATGACCATCCGGGAGGACGGCTGGGATGAGATTCTGCTGTTGCGTGAGACAAATGAACAGATTGCCATCTGGGAAGGTGCCCGGCTCTCGCAGGAACAGGCGAGAGAGCTGAGCGGCATCCAGGACGTGCGCTGGACCGATGAATATGATGCGTTGCTGGAGGCCCTGGTGCCGTCCGCATCCATGGTCTTTGTGGAAGCCAACCAGCATCCGCGATGCACATGCCCGGTGGAAACGCGCAATGCCCGCATGACCAAGGAGCTGAAGGAAAAATTCCCGGACGCTGTTTTGAAGAATGTCTATGAAATCATGGCGGATATGCGGCAAATCAAAAAGCCGGAAGAAATCAAGGCTCTCAAAAAAGCCTGCGACATCACCAATGAAGGCTTCCGGGAATTGCTCCGATTCATCAGGCCGGGGGTGGGCGAATGGCAGATTGAGGGATTCCTGGCCAACGAATTCATCAGCCGCGGTCCGCGCAAATTCTCCTTCCTGCCCATCATCGCTTCCGGAAAGGATACCTGCGTGCTGCATTATATCCAAAACGACAAACGGTGCGAAGACGGCGATCTGGTGCTTATGGATATAGGCACGGAATACGGGAATTACAACTCCGACATGACCCGCACCGTTCCCGTGAACGGAAAATTCACCCCCCGCCAGCGCGCTGTGTATGAAAGCGTGCTGAATATGATGACCTACGCCAAAAAGATTCTGAAACCCGGAATCCTGAAATCGGAGTACGAACGCCTGGTGCGCGTTTTTGCCGCCGGGGAACTCGTCAAGCTGGGGCTCATCACACCCGCGCAGGTGGCGGAAAAACCGTCCGATCCTCCCATTGTCCGGAAATATTACATGCACGGGTGTTCCCACTTCCTGGGGCTGGATGTGCACGATGTAGGCGAAGCCAACCCCGTTGTGTTGCCGGGTATGGTTTTCACCGTGGAACCGGGCATCTATATTGCGGAAGAAGGCATAGGCATCCGTTTGGAAAACGATGTCCTGATCGGGGAAACAGAAAACATCGACCTGCTGGAAGACGTGCCTTTGCTGCCTGATGACATTGAACGGCTCATGGCCCGGTAAAATGGGCCGGATACGGTTCTGAACTTGACAATGGGGCCCGTGTGGGTTTTCATTCCCGTCCCATCATGTCGAAGAAACTCAAAATAGCTCTTCCCAAAGGCAGTTTGCAGGATTCCACCGTGGAATTGTTCCGCAAGGCCGGCTACAATGTGTATGTGTCCAGCCGCGGATACCGCCCGGCCTGCGACGACGACGATCTGGAGCTCTTCCTGATCCGTGCCCAGGAAATAGGCCGTTATGTCAATGACGGTTTCATCGACTGCGGCATTACCGGGCGCGACTGGATTTATGAAAACAGGGCGGACGTGGAAGTGCTGACGGATCTTCAATACTCCAAGGCTACCTCCAAGCCTACCCGCTGGGTGCTGGTAGTCCCGGAAAATTCCCCCATTACCTGTGCGGAAGACCTTCAGGGCAAGCGCATCGCCACGGAAGGCGTGGGCATCACGGAACGCTGGCTTCAGGAAAAGGGTATTGAAGCCCACGTGGAATTCTCCTGGGGAGCTACGGAAGTGAAGGTGCCGGAACTGGTGGACGCCATCGTGGACATCACGGAAACGGGAAGCTCCATCAAGGCCAACAAGCTCCGCATCGTGGACACCCTGATGACCTCCTATCCCCAGTTTATCGCGAACCGGGAAACCATGCAGGACGAGTGGAAAAAACAGAAGCTGGAACGCCTGGTCATGATGCTCAAGGGCGCTCTGGAAGCGCGCCGGAAAGTGGGTCTGAAAATGAACCTTCCTGCTGCTTCCCTGAACGGCCTGGTAGAGGCCCTTCCGTCTCTGCGCCGTCCCACTATTTCCCATTTGGCGGAAGAAGGCTGGCTGGCCGTGGAAACGGTCATTGACGAATCCGTTGTGAGGGATATCATTCCCCAGCTCAAGGCCCTGGGAGCGGAAGGCATCATTGAATACCCGCTTAACAAGCTGGTTTACTAGATTTTTTTCTCACCACAGTAAAACAACAAACGAACCACAATCATGGGATCGCTCAAAAAACGCCGTAAAGCAAAAATCAACAAGCATAAGCGCAGCAAGCGCATGCGTCAGAACCGTCACAAGAAGCGTTTGCGTTACAAGTCCTAAGGTTTGTGCGCTTCGCTGCTCAAACTGGCAGTCTGTCCGATTTCCGGAAAATTCCGGCGTCCTCCTTATCACGGAAGGACGCCGTTTTTTATGTATTTGAATGAGCCAAAAAATATTAATTTGATTTCATGTTGAAATAGATATTGATGTTTTCTTTTTTTTCAATAGATTAGGAAGTAAGTTATGAGGCGTGTGTTTATTTTGATAATCTCTATATTACTGTTTTTTCAGGGAAATGTCTTGGCTGCTGATCAGCCAAGATGCCGTGTAGAAAGAAGATATCTTGCCTTCTTTACTCCTTGAGGTAAAGAGCCTCCTACTCCGCCTGACATTGTTGAGGAGGCATTGGGTGATATGGTGGAATCTATTCTTACTGAAGCTCTAGGCGCAGAAACAGGGATAGTGGATATGGATCATCTAGTAGGGGCCTCCATGAAACATACTTATCATGTTCATCTATGGTATGCCTACAGATTTGTTCATAATCATAAATTTAAAACTCCATGGAAAACGGGGATGAAAACACATTTAGCTGATGGGATGAAGGATTTTTTTGATCCGAATATTGAAGGGAAAAAAAGTGCTCAAAGTGCCGTGTCTACAGCAAAAAGAGATCTTCTTAAGAAATTTGAAAAGGAACTTAAAGAAGAATGTGAAAAACATCATTGATAAAATATTATGAAAAAAATTATATTAATAAACCTCATTTTACTTTCTACAGGGTTTCTTTATGCACATGAAAAGGATATGATGAATAAAGTTCCTAGGGATAGCAAAGTCAATTTGGAAAAGAATGACTCTTCTTCCCCTGTCGTTGTAGAAGGTGTAAAAAACCGTGGAGAACTGGATAGCTGGATTGAAAATTATGTGGAAACAAATTATCCTGGTTATAATATAGGTGACAGGGAAGTGGATCTTTCCAGTAAGAAATCAATCATTGAAACTGTGTATTTAAAAAACGAACAGGGAAATGTAATAGAAGTGTGTTTTGATATTACGGATTATCGAAAGAAATTTAACGAGCTTCATAAAAAAGAAATTATTAAAATTTCTAGAGATCTCCGGAAACAAAAAGAACGTGTAAAAGAAGATAAGGAACCAGGAAGTTCTTATGATTTTCCCATTGAATTGAAAGATGCTAAAACTGAGAAGGAAGTTTTGGAAGCACAGAAGAATTATTTGGAGAAAAATTTTCCTGGTTATCAAGTAATTTCAAGAGCAACATGGGTATTTGGGAAAAAGTTTATTGATCGAGTCCGGTTGGAAAAAGAGGATGATACTAGAGTTTTGATGTTTGATGTATCGGCTCATATTAATGAATACAGAAAGACCCATGAGATTAATTTGAAAGAAATCGCTCCTGGTATGATTAGTGTGCAAAAATGAATTTTAATAGTAAGAAACTATTTTAGAGAAGTATTTGTTGCGCCAATGCTTGATTTTTATTTTTGTGTATATGAGATAGGATTGATGAGTAAATTTTAGAAGTTTTTTGCCTATAGAATATTTATTAAAATATAAATTAACTGATTAATTATAAATAGAATATAATAAATTAAATGTTCCATATTTTAAATTGAGATGCATAATTGTTATTTTTAACGTTTCTGTGTTTAAATTTCTGTTCTTTTCTCTGTATTTTTTATCAGTGGTTGCTGCTGAAAATTTATCCTATCAGCGTCTGGCATGGCAGATGGAGGGAGGGGATGTACGGAGTATTGCCGGACTGTGTCGCCAATATGTACAAAAGAAGTTGGAGGCGGAAAAAACGTTTTCCGTGGAATCCCTGTTGAAGGATCGGGAGCTGGCGCAGGCTTGCTATATGGCCCATTTCTTTGCGTTGGTGGGGAAGGATAGGACTTACATCCTTCATGAATTGAAGGACAAGGAGTATGTTCTGTGGCTGTTGAATCATCCGGAAGTGTTTGAGAAGTTGTCATTTGCCAAGGCTTCGGGAAAGGATACTCTGGCAGTCCTGCGCAACATTTGGCTGAAGGAAGGGAAGGAACTTTCCGGGGTTGGCCTTAACATGGCATTGGGGGCGGCGTTGGTTTCTTCATCTCGGGAGCCGGAGGCATGCGAAGTGCGGTATGATTTTTACAAAAAGTCTTTTATGGAGAAAAAACTGTTTCCGCAGTTCCTTACGTTGGAGCCGTGGGAATTCGGAATTCTTTTCCGGGGGCGGGAAAGTATTGAGGAACTTGCCTGGGCGCAGGATTATCTAGCCGACAAAAAGAAGATCCAGGCGGGGAACGCCGGGTATGCCTGTTGCGGATTGATTCCATACCGGATGAAGAATAAACAGGGAATCAGTGTGCATGTGGGTGGAGCGTTTTACGATCACAAACCGGTTTCCTTACAGATTTACGTGGAATATGGAGGCGTGTGCGGCGCCGTTTCCAAAGGGGCAGCCGGTTTTGTGAAAGCGAAGGGAATTCCTTCCTATACGATTGGCCAGCCAGGGCATTGCGCCTTTGTGTGGAAAGGGATAGACGGAGAATGGAAGATAGGAAATAACATTTATGGATGGGTGTGGTCGGAGGGCGGTTCTGGAGGGCCTTGGAAGGGAGCCGTTTCCACGATTACAGAGCTTCCCCGTTTTTGGAAGAAGAATGCCGCTGCATCCAATCTCTGTTATTATTTATCCCTGCTGGCTGCCGATCCACAGAAGGCGGGCACATTACTGAAAGAAGCGTTGAAACGGAATGCTTCCAATTATCCTGCGTGGCAGGCTTTGACGAAGAGAAATGCAAAGCGGTCCGAGAAAGAAAAACTGGTTTTGCTAGAACAGTTCAAGGAAGCTTTCTCCGGAAATCCCACCATGTGGGAATACTTTCTGAAAAAAGAACTGGGGCTTGATTGGAAAAAAGCGAATGGTTATGCCGTTTATCCCGGATTGCTGGCTGAAAATGAATCGTGGGATTCCGTGGATGCCTACATGCGTAATTTTTGCGCTTTAGCCCGGAGGGATATTCCCGACATGGCCGGAAAGTTGTCTTATGAAGTGAAAACCAAGAGAATCTTTTTCAAAAACTGGCTGAAATTTTACCAGCAGAATAAAGTAGATCGGAAGGTGAGAGTTCAGACCTGTGCCGTCTTGGAAAAGGCATTGCCCCCGTTGTTGACCCACGAAAAAACGGCTCTTCAATTTCTCGGATTTTATGGTCAGATACTTGACTTGTGGAAAGACAAACAGCTGTCTGCGCGGGCCGATGCTTGCTTGACTGCATGGTTGAAGGAGGCAGACAAGGCGCCTGTACGCAAAAAGGTGGCAGAAATAGGGCTGAAAGTAGCCACTCATTTAGAAGACAAAAGGGCGCTTGTCCGTTATGCGGAGGCTCAGGAAGAACATTGAACAGGGTTGTCTGAAGATCAAGGATGTTGTTGTAATACAGAAGATGGAGAATCGGCTCAAGTATTTAATAATGATTTCCAGAAAGGAAAATTTGCGCAACAAGCAAACCTTCTATTTAAAGGCGTTTCAGTGTTATATTCCATTATGTCGATTTGTTAGCAGATGTTTCAATCGATACCTGTGATAGTTGCCGTATCCTCTTTTCTTCCCGGAATCTTTTCAGGGGAATGGTGATGGTAAAAACAGTTTCCCGGTGGGGGATGCTGGAGACGGTGATGGCGCCGTCGTGCGCTTCCACGGCGCGTTTCACGATGGAAAGGCCCAGGCCCGTTCCCCTGATTTCCGAGGAGTGGTGGGTTTCCACCCGGTAAAAGCGGTTGAAAAGGAAGGGGATGCTTTCCGCAGGAATGCCCACGCCCGTATCCGTGACGGTGATGACGCAGGCGTCCTGTGTTTTGGCGGCGGCCACAGTAATGGAAAGTCCCGGCTCCGTGTTTTGCTTGAGGGCGTTTTCCACCAAATTGAACAGAATTTGCGTCCAGTAAAAGGGGTCTCCATAAAGTTCCCAATCCGTGGGAATGTCCATGTGCAGGACGGCCTGTTTTTTCTCCCGGATGGAATCCAGACGGGAGAAGACGTCGTCCGCGCAGGAGGTGAGGCGGAACCACTGCTCCTTCAGAATCGCCTTGTGGCCTGATTCGAGTTTGGAGATCATGAGCATGTCTTCAATAATGTTCATCAGCCTCTGGCTGTTCTGGTGCATGACTCCGATGAATTTGCGGGCCAGTCCGGGACTTTCCTCCACCAGATCGTCCTCCATCAGGTTTTCCAGATATCCCACGATGATGGTGAGGGGCGTACGCAGCTCGTGGGAGGCGTTTGCCACGAAGTCCCGGCGCATCTGGTTGGTGAGGTAGTTCTGCGTGATGTTGCGCAGCAGGATGCGCTTTTCTCTGATTGGGGCGTCCGTGATGGCGCTGTCCAGATGCCACGCCGTGATGCCGTTTTGCACGCCGCCGGGGGAATTGGCGGCGCTCAGCGTGAATTCCTTGGTGACGGGGCCGTCCGTATCGAATGCTTCCTGAACATGCCCCAGCAATTCCTGGTTGCAGACCAGGGCCCCCACTTTGCGCCCTTCCAGCTTTTCTTCCTGAAAGAGTTCTTTGGCCAGCGTATTAGCCAGCACGATGTGTCCGGATGGACCGATGAGCAGGAAGGCCTCTCCCAGAGCTTCCAGGAAGCGCCGTTTGTCCGCGATGGCCTGTTCCTGCGCTTCTTCCCCGCGCTTCAGCAGGCGCTGAGCGTCCCGCAAGGCTTTTTTCCGGGCTTTCATGGCGGACCGGCATACCTGGACCAGATGCCAGTTCAGGTACAGGGAGGCCAGAATAAGGATGGTTAGGATGTAGTCGATGGCCGACATGGAACCGGAGTGTTAAGCCTTTTCCTCCGGGATGCGGCGTCCCGGCAGGGTAAAGCGGTAGCCGATGCTGCGGACGGTTTCAATGCAGTCCGCATAGGGAGCCAGTTTCTGGCGCAGCCGCTTCATGTGCGTGTCCAGCGTACGGCTCTGGGCCTGGTGGCTGTACCCCCATACGCAACTGAGCAGGTCGTTGCGGTTCAGGGTCTGGCCTTCCCGTTCAACCATATGGATCATGAGCTTGAATTCCGTGGCCGTCAGATCTACTTCCTCCTTGTCGATATAGAATTTGAGGGCGTTTTTGTCAAAAGTGAAGGGGCCGTATTCCGCAATGACGCTGCCCGGCGTGTGCTCACACCGTTTCAGCACGCTGGCCACGCGCAGGACAAGTTCCTTGGGGCTGAACGGTTTGGTCACATAGTCGTCCGCTCCCAGTTCCAACCCCTGGATGCGGTCTTCCGCCTGGGCCTTGGCTGTCAGGAAGATGACGGGAATGTTCTGGGTGCGGCTGTCCCGGCGCAGTTCTCTCAGTACGCCGTGTCCGTCCATGCCCGGCATCATCTGGTCCAGCAGGATCAGTTCCGGCTTGTCCCGGCGCGCCACTTCCAGCGCGGTCAGGCCGTCATAGGCCGCCAGGGGCGTATGGCCCGCACGTTCCAGATTATAAGCCACAAGATCTGAAATGGCGTGGTCGTCTTCAGCGATAAGAATGGTTGCCATGTCTGTTTTTTACGATGAAAGAAAGGGCGGTGTCCCGATATTAGATGTGACGATTCGTTCACATTTCCCCGCCCGGGAGGCGGTTCCGGACAGTTAAAGCCTCTTCTTATGCAAACATACTGTAACGGAAGCGTTTCCGTTTTGCAAGGCTGGCCCAGATTCAACTTCTCTTCCCTGCGTCATGTGATACACTTGCCCCGCAACAGTTGTATTGTTATGCGAAGCGATAGAGTTAAAGCAGGGTTCGAGCGTGCGCCGCACCGCAGTTTGATGCGTGCCACCGGAATGACGGATGAGGATTTAGGCCGTCCTTTCATTGCCATTTGCAATTCTTTTAATGAAGTGATTCCGGGCCATGTCCACCTGAACAGGGTGGCCGCCCTCATCAAGGAGGAGGTACGCAAGGCCGGAGGAACTCCCGTGGAATTCAACCTTCCCGGCGTTTGTGACGGCATTGCCATGGGCCACGGCGGCATGAAGTTTTCCCTGGCCAGCCGTGAGCTGATCGCGGACAGCGTAGAGACGATGCTGAGCGCCCATGCGTTTGATGCCATGATCTGCATCCCTAATTGCGACAAGATTGTTCCCGGCATGATTATGGGCGCCCTGCGCTGCAATATTCCCACTATTTTCTGCAGCGGCGGTCCGATGGCCGCCGGCATGGCGGAGGACGGCACGGTGCTGGACCTGAACAGCGTGTTTGAGGCTGTCGCCCGCTTTAAGGCAGGCAAGATTAATGAGGAGGAACTTCATTCCCTGGAATGCCGCGCCTGCCCCGGCGCCGGTTCCTGCTCCGGCATGTTTACGGCCAATTCCATGAATTGCCTGAGCGAGGTGATCGGCCTGGCCCTTCCCGGCAACGGTTCCCTGCTGGCTACTTCAGAGGAACGAAAGGAGTTCTGGAAGCAGACTGCCCGCCGCGCCGTGGAGATGGCGAAGGCGGACGGCCCCCTGCCGCGAGACATCGTAACCCGTGACGCTATCGACAATGCTTTCACAATTGATATGGCCATGGGCGGCAGTTCCAATACCGTGCTTCATACGCTGGCTATCGCCAGGGAAGCCGGTGTGGAGTATGACCTCCAGCGCATCAATGATATTTCCAGGCGAACCCCGAATATTTGCAAGGTGGCTCCTTCCTCCCGCTTCCACATGCAGGATGTTTTGCGTGCAGGCGGGGTGAGTGCCATCATTCATGAAATTGCCAGAATTCCCGGAGCCCTTCATCTGGACGCCATGACCGTCAGCGGGAAAACGCTGGGTGAAACAGTGGAGGGATGCGGCATTGCGGATGAAACCGTGATCCATCCGTTGGAAAATGCCTATTCCCGTGATGGCGGCCTGGCGATTCTGTTCGGCAATCTGGCTGAGGAGGGCGCTGTGGTGAAAAAGGCGGGTGTGCATCCGGATATGATGAGTTTCCGCGGGCCCGCCGTGATTTTCGAGTCTCAGGAAGAGGCCTGTGAAGGCATCCTTGCCGGGAAGGTAAAGTCCGGCGATGTGGTTGTCATACGCAATGAAGGACCCAAGGGCGGCCCCGGCATGCAGGAAATGCTGGCTCCCACTTCCTATATTATGGGGCAGGGCCTTGGCGCGGAAGTGGCGCTTATTACGGACGGCCGTTTTTCCGGAGCCACACACGGAGCCTGTATTGGCCATATTTCTCCGGAAGCGGCGGAAGGCGGCCTGATCGGCCTGCTGAGGAACGGGGATATTATTGAGTATTCCATTCCGGACCGCACGCTGAACGCCTGTTTGAGCGAGGAGGAAATCGCACGCCGCCGTGCGGATTGGAAACCTACCTATAACAGGGTTTCCTCCTCCTGGCTGAGCCGTTACCGCCAGCTTGCCACGAATGCCAGCAAGGGGGCAGTCCTCCGGCGCGGGGAATAATAGTTTCCCTTTTAACAGCAGCCGCTTCCCGTGATAGCCGGGAAGCGGTTTTTTATGCCTGTTTTCCTTGCTCTGTAGTCTGGCTGGCTGCATGGTCAGATTGCCCGCATCCGGCATTGAAAAAACTGCCTGGGTAAAGCGGAACCGCTTCCTGTGAAGGGAAGCGGTTCCTAATCAACAATTCATGTTTTTCCAAGAAATGTTTTATTTGGAAATTCTGAGGCGGTCGCTCATTTTTTTCAGGGAAAGGACAATTAGTTCATTTTGAGTGGATGGATAGCGTTTCTTTATTTCCGATGGTGAAAGTCGTTTTCCCGGAGTTGGTGATGGAAAGGGAGCGTCCCTTCCGTCTCGTCCCGTTTGCCGGAATTATGGATAATAGGGTGGAAACGGGTTTGAGCGGCGCGTACATTTCGGGAAAATAGCCTCTTCCTGCGCAGAGAGGGAAATGATTTTGTAAAAAATTCCGTTGCTGTCCGTTATGCTGATGATGTAACCCGTTTTCAGTATTCGCAGGAGGGCGATCTTGATAAGCCTGGTTTACCGGAACTGATGTTGCAGGAAGGCTGCGGAATGACGCAGGCCGGGACCAGGACATGGCGTTCCTTGTTGAAGGAAGCGTTGGAGATTGCCTTCCCGGTTCCCTGCGGAACCGGGAAGGCCGGAATGGACATCCGTTAGAATGAGTAACTGACGGAGCCGTTGATTCCCTGGGCCGTCAGTCCGGCCCTGCTTTCCAGAGAGTATCCGATGCGGGCCCCCCACCTGTTGCCGAAGGCGGCGCTTATCCCTGCGTTGACGCGCAGAGCGGTGCGGCCTACGTTGACGCCGCGCGCCGTCCAGGCGCCCAGGTCACTGCTGACAGTCCCTTTGGGATTGAGGCGGCTGAGATCCTGCGTTACGGCAACTGTCACGCTGGGCGTCAGCGTGGCATTGGTTCCTGCCGCGTAGGTGCGGGAGAGGGTGATGCCTACGGGCAGAGTCCAGTTCTGGGCGCGCGCTCCGCTGAAGGTCCGGGCCAGGTCTCCGTGTTCGGAGAAGCTGTCCGTTTTCCCGGTCATGAATTCCAGCCCGGCAAATGGTGCGATGACCAGTTTGTTGCGGAATTGTTCCGTCCAGGTGGCGTAGATGGCGGCTCCGAAAGAGTCAGAGTCAAATTTCCCGGCAGCGGAGGTGTCCGCCAGGCGGGCTTTCCCGTCAAAGGATGTGGTTCCGAAGGCTGCATACCCGTCCAGAGACAATTTGGAGGTTCCGGCGGGCGTGTAGCGGCCGTAGAGCATGGCCATGAAAGAATCCGCATCATAGCTGGACAGTCCTCCCTTGTCCTGGAAAGTTCCGTAAGATTGGCCGATGGCCACTCCTGCCAGGACGGAGGAGGAGAGCTTGCAATCCGCGCCCACGGCATAGCCGCCTGCGTCGTATTTGTAGCCGTCAATGCCGCTGCGCGAATGTTGATCCGTCCAGGAACCCAGGCCGCCCACCCATACGGAGCCGCGGCCTGAAGCCACCGGCGCCATGGCGATGGGGGAACCCTTGGCGTCTGCAGACTGGACGGGCTTCGCTGCCGTAATATTCAGTCCCTGTGCGGCGGAAATGCCTCCCTGCGTCCTGCCCAGGGCGGCAAAACCCTTGAGAGCATCGTTGGAAGCCCAGGCCGCATTGATCACGGTTTCCCCACTGACGGATTGAATCATGGCTGCCGCCGCGTCTGCGCTGGAGGTTCCCAGAAGGGTTTCGAAGAACCTGTGTGCGGCTGAACCGTCCCGGACGCCCGTCCGGACCTGTTCCATGCCGGCTGCGGCGCCGGATATGTTCCCGGAATATCCCTGCATGGGGGCGGCGACTCCGTGCATATTTTGTGTCAGGCGGATAGTTCCGTTTTCATGGGGCGTTGCGCTTGTGGAGACGAAAGCGGTGTTGAACAGAGGCAGTTCGCTTACTTCGGCTCCGGTGATGGTGACGTTGTCCACGGAAGAAGTTCCGGCGGCGGTGTGTGTGAGGTCGCGGTCGTTGCCCGCTTCATCGACATTCCAGAGCTTGATGGAGGAGTGGCCGTTGAACGCGATGTCATTGAGGAGCAGGGAGGAACCTTCCCCCATTTCAATCACGGCGTTTCCGTTAATTTCCAACGTGTCTCCAGCCAGTACGGAATCTTCCGTCAGAATGACGCCTGCGCCATTCATTTCGTAGTCCGTCAGGTCTTCAACTCCCAATTGAGCTCCTTCCATGACCATGATGTCATCCACTTCGGCCAGGTGGCCCACGATCAGGGAGCCGGCTCCGGATTGCTGGATCAATGTTCCGCCGAATCCGTTATCCTCCGTATCCCGGCCTCCGTAAAGCAGGTCGCCGCCGCCTGCCTGAATCAGCGTGGCGGCGCCACGCGTCCACGGACCGTCGTCAAGGGAGTAATAGTCTGCGTCGGAAATGCCGCTGTTGATGATGGTGATATCGTTCGCGTCCGTGTCCGCCAGAATGACGGAGCCGTCTTCCGCAAAGATGTCGTTAGCTTCTTCCCCGGCCGTGTTGCCGTCAAAGAAGGCTCCGGAGCCAATCAGAAGAATGCGGTTCTCCATCAGGTGGATGGCGCCTCCCAGCCCGGAGGCGGCATTATCCGTGAAGGTGACGTCCCTGCCGAGCCAGATATTGGCCCCTTCATTTTCAAAGAGGTCCTCCACATTGTCGCCATCCTGCTGCGCGAGGTTGCTCGTCAGTTCGGAAGCGATGGCCCCGCCATTGGCTCCAGCCGTGTTGCCGGAGAAGACAGTTCCGTTTCCTACCGTGATATCCAGCACTTCCGTGGTCAGTTTGGAGGTGCGTTCCCCGTCCGTATAGGTTATGGATTCGGCAATATTGTTCTGGGCGAAGACGGCTCCGCCGGATCCCGCTGCCGTATTGCTGATGAAGCTGTTGTTTTCTCCAATAACGATGTCTCCATGTGCATAGAGGGCGCCTCCCCTGGAGATATCCATGGCAGCGGACCTGCCCGGGGCCTTGCTGTTCATGAATGTATTGCCGCGGCCCGTGGTGATTTTGTTTTCGCGTTCCGTGACGGTAACTGTTCCGTTGAGAATATTCCCGTTTTCATCCGTATCAATGATGCTGGCGCGGATAAGGCTGTTGTCCGCATCGCTGAAGGCGCTCATGTGGTAAACGGGAGCTTCTTCCGTTCCCTGATAAGTTACATTGTCCCCCAGCGTGATGGTATTTTCCGCAGCTACGGTGGTCATGGTCAGCGTAACATTGTCTCCAATGACTACGTTCCCGCCATAAGTCCCTTCCGCATATTCTCCGGAGGCCAGCACATAGTCTCCTTCCGCGTTTTGCTTGAGCGTCCCTTCAAAGGAGACGGTTCCACGGGTGGAAGCGCCGTCGTCTCCAATGGAGCCAACCGTGTCCCCTGCCCAGATATCGGCCATCTGGCTGCCGGAAAGATCGTTGTCGCCTGTAATTTCAGTATTGCTTCCGATATAGATATTCCCTCCTTCCGCGTAAATATCCACATCGTCCAGCGTAGAGTTTGCTCCAATGGAGACGGTGGCCTGGTCTCCCGCTACGGTGGTCATGCGCACGGTGCGGATTCCGTCTTCTCCTTCGGTTATGGACAGGGAATCCAGTTCCACGGATACGGCATCCAGTGTGACGGATGTCAGTTTTGCCCCTTCGCCGATGAAGATGGAACCTTGCGCATCCATGTCATAGTTTTCAATGGAACTGCCGTTGCCGACGGTGATGTCTCCGAACAGCCCCATGGTTTCCTCCATGCTGGTTCCGGGAAGGTAGGTTCCGTCTTCACCTTGTCTGGCAATGCCCTGGGAAAGGACAAGGGTTCCTGTCGTGATTTCCGCCCTCTCCGCGGCTGTCAGCGTACTGTTATCTCCCAGCAGTATTTCACCCCCAGTGGATTGGCTGTCGTCGCCCACGGTGCTCAGGTTTGTATCCTGCATCGTCACGGCTCCCGCGCTGAAGTCGATCCCTCCGTGAGCGCCGACGGTTTCCGACTGACCGATCAGGACGCCGGAATTTTCATTTTCATAAACGGATGTCGTATTGACGGCGCCTGTAGAGATGAGCGTGGAATCAGATAAGGAAATATCTCCATGGGAGACAATTTGGCCGCGGACTCCATCATTCATGGATAAATCCATTTCATGGATACGGACGTTTTTTCCCAGATCCATGGCAATTTCTCCCGGTGTAGAGGTGACTACCGTGGAGATGAGGGCTCCTGTTTCGGGATCAATTCTGGTTTCTATGGAGGCGGAATGCCCGGTAGTGACCTCATTCCGGCTGAGAACGGCTCCGTCTCCGGCCACCAGCTTGTTGTTTTCCAGCACAAGCCAGGTTCCTTCCAGCGTGGAAGCGTTTTCTATGGAAAGGGTGTTTCCTTCTTCGTCCCATCCGCTGAGCATGCCTTCCGTCATGTTGCCCACGTGAACGGTTCCACGGCCGCTCACGTTAAGATGCTGCATGTTCACGGCAGACATGTCCTTGTAGTTGAAGTTGGAGATGCTTCCTTTCCCGTCTGATTTGAGGACAATGGAGGCGTCTGCGGGCAGGGAGCCCAATTCTACTCCTTCAAAGTCAATGGAGCCGGTAATGGTCAACGTGTCTCCATCAGCCATCTGGTTCCAGGCTGTTTGAAATTCTTCCAGGGTGGAAGCTGTATATTCGGCGGCGAAGGTTTGGCTTCCAAGGACGCACATGGCTGCCAGAAGGACCCGGCGCAACGGGAGGGGTAAACGAAGGTTCATGGTTTGTTATATTCAGATTAATTCAGGGAAAAGTGGAGATGAATGACTTTTCCCTGCTGTTTATGTATACAGGATTGTTAATCCTGTGTTTCTGAATATATCCCATTCGTTTTTTCCGCTTTGGGCACATAAATGCTCATGGTGCCTCGGAAGATTGAATCAACGGTTTGTCTAACAAATAGAATTGTGGTTGTACATAAAGAATTGTCCGTAAAAAGAGATTAATGGATAAAAATATTGTAATTTTTTCTTGATAACAGGATTAACAATCCTGTGATGTATCAGGTATTAATATAAAAAACATGATATTCGGAATGGCGAGACATGGAAAAAACCAGAAGGAATATCTGGCAGCGGAATTGTTATTGAAAGGTAGCGGATTGAATATGCTGGATGCTGCCAGCCTCGCAGTAGAGCTGCTGAGCCTGTGCGGAGGCAGCCGCAGCATGCGCCGGGCCAGAAAGGCAATTTTTCTGGGTGCTGAGGAATTGAGGAAAGGGGAAAGGACGGTTTCCTTTTCCGCCGCCGTGGAAGAAATGCTGAAGGCGAAGCGTAATCTTCGCCCTACGACGTTGCGCGATATCAGGTATTTCACCGGAGCTTTGATGCGGAGGTGTCCGGAATTGAAAGGTTTTCCGGTCCGGAAGCTGACGCCGGAGCATTGTGCCCATTTTCTGGAGGCTGCTTTTACATCCCACAGGCAGCGTTACAAGGGCCGGGCGGTGATGAGCGGCGTTTTGTCCTTTTCCCTGCGGCGCGGATGGTGCGGGGAAAATCCTGTCGCCCGTGTGGACTCTCCTTCGTTTCGTGAACGGACGATTGCCATTTTGGCTCCGGAAGAGATAGGAAGCCTTCGGACGGTGGTGGAAGCTCCGGAATTTCGTGACTGCGCTCCGGCTGTTTGGGTAATGTTGTACGCCGGAATCAGGCCGGGGGAGGTGGTGCGCCTCCATTGGCGTGATGTGGATTTGGAGGAGAGGGTCATTTCCGTAAGGTCCCGAACCAGTAAAACGGGGGGAATCAGGCATGTCACCATTCATACTGTGCTCTGGCGGCTTCTGGCGGGATACGGAGCAGGGGGGGCAGCCGGACTGTTATGTCCTCCCAATTGGCCGGTGCGCTGGAGGCTGCTCCGGAAAAAAGCCGGATGGGGGCTGCACAACCGCTTTGGAGAATGGAGTGCGGATGCGCTGAGGCATACTTATGCTTCCTATCACGCCAAATGGTTCAGGGATTTTTCCCTGCTTCAGCTGGAGATGGGGCATCGTTCCTCCTCCCTGTTGCGGGAGCGGTACCTGAACATGGAAGGGGTGAGCCGCGATAGGGCACGCCTTTTCTGGGAAGCGCCGGAACATGGCTGGAACAACAAAACCCGCATTGCAGGAACGGACTTTCTATGAAGGGACGGCTGTTTGACTGCCGCAGCCGGAAAAGGGCGGCATGAGGGAGTCCCCATGGTTATGCCTTGGGCAGGAAGTAGCCGCGCTGTTTTTCTGAGATGGGCATGTCCAGGCGTTCCATAACGGCCAGCATGTCTTCCCATACCTTGCGTTTTTCCCGCGGGCTGTCCGATCTGAGCAGGTAACTGGGATGGTAAGTGACGCGTACGGGAATGCCGTTAAGGTCGTGGAACCTGCCGCGCATGGAACTGACGGATCCCTGTTCCCCCAACAGGCCTACGGCGGCGGTACCGCCCAGGGCTACAATCATTTTCGGCTGGATGACCCGGATTTCATGCATGATGATGGGCAGACATGCTTCAATTTCTTCCGGCGTGGGTGCACGGTTATTGGTCCGCTGGTTGGGGAGGGCCGGGCGGAATTTGACGATATTGGAAATATAGACCATGTCTCTGGAGAGCCCCATGGCCCTTAATATCTGGTTGAGTTTTTCCCCGGCACGGCCCACAAAGGGCTCCTGCTGCACTTCTTCATAATATCCGGGAGCTTCCCCGATGAGCATGAGTTTCGTATGGGGATTGCCCGTGGCAAAGACCATGGTGTCCCGCAGGGAGTTGAGTTCCCGCGCCGGTTTCCAGTTCTGCGCCAGATTACGGAGGTATTGCAGCTTGTCTTCCATTGTCCCTTCCGGGAGGGTTATGGCGGAGTCCGGTTCCCTGTTTTGCGGAAACAGCTCCGGCGGTTCCGGCTTTCCGGCAGGAGCGGAGACAGGAGCGGCTGCCTGCAGGGGCGGCGGTTCCGGAGAAGCGGGTGCTGATGCGGCGGGACGGCCTCCCTGTCTGGAAGCCACGTACCATGTTCTGAGAACGTTTCTGGCTTCATCCGTCAGGCTCGTTCGCGTTGTTCCCTGCTGGATCAGGGAATCAAGATAATGGCGGAAAAGGCTGTTCGGTGTAGCGCTCATGGGAGGATAAAGCCAGATTAGTCCATAAGAGGCCGTCTGTCACGACGATTCGCAGGCTTCCCGGCCTTCATGGAACGCGCCTCTCCGGGAAATGACACGGTAAAAGATGGTATCTTTTGCAAGGGAGGTAGCAAATTGGGGCTTTCCGGTTCAGGAATGGAAATGCAGCCGGCTCTCTCAAAATTTTACTTAGTTCACGTATGTCTTTTTCTGAAGAATTAAACGATTTGATGGATTGCCCTTCTCCTCTGGTGCGCCGTTTCATGGCGTTGCTGGAACCGGTTGACGACGCCCGCCTGGAGGCGATGGCGCAGGAGAGCCGGCGCCTGACGCGGCTGCATTTCGGCCGGACCATCCGCCTGTTCGCCCCCATTTACCTGTCCAACGAATGCATCAATAATTGCAAGTACTGCGGTTTTTCGCGGGACAATCCCATTATCCGCACCACGCTTACGGTGGATGAAGTGGTGCAGGAGGCCCGTTACCTGCACGGCCTGGGGCTGCGCAGCATCCTGCTGGTGGCCGGGGAGCATCCCAAGTTTGTTTCCGACGGGTATATGCAGGAATGCCTGGACGCCCTGCATTCCTTTATTCCATCCCTGGGGCTGGAGATAGGGCCGTTGCCGGACGACCGTTATGCGGAGATCGTCCGCCACGGGGCGGAACAATTGGCCGTGTATCAGGAAACCTATAACCGGAAAGTGTATGAAACCCTGCATACGGCAGGGATGAAGAAAAATTTCAACTGGAGGCTGGACTGCCCGGAACGCGCCTACCAGGGCGGTTTCCGCCGCATTCAGATAGGAGCCTTGTTCGGGCTTTCGCCGTGGCGGCGGGAGGCCATGGCTCTTGCCGTCCATCTGGATTACCTGCAGAAGCATTGCTGGAAATCCGCGCTTTCCGTGGCGTTTCCGCGCATGCGTCCCTACGCCGGGAATTACGAGTATGAACCTGATCCGGACTTGATGCTGGATGACCGCCATTTTGTCCAGCTTATGGCCGCCCTGCGCATCTGTTTCCCCAGGATAGGCATGTCCATCAGCACCCGTGAGCCCGCGCCGATGAGGAATGCCCTGATGCATTTGGGCATGACCCACATGTCCGCCATTGCGCGCACGGAACCGGGGGGCTACACGGGCGTGGGAACGGCTGCCGCCCATTTGACGGTGCGGGGCAACCGGGTGGATCTTCCCGATGACCGGAAAGGGCATTGCAAGGCGACGGAACAGTTTGAGATTTCCGACCAGCGCACACCGGAGCAGGTGGTCGGAGCCATACGGAATGCCGGGCTGGAGCCTGTCTGGAAAGACTGGGATGCCGCTCTGGATGTGGTGTAGGGAACCTTCTCACGTCTCATTTCCTTGGAATGACATCCATATCACCGTGATGTTGTGATGGAGCATTGACGGCATGCTCCGGCTGTCATATTTCCGGTAGCGATGATTCGTTATTATTGGGGGAGGTTTTGGCCGTTCCTCCTGTTTGCGTTCGGCATTGAGGCGGTGGAAAATCTGTTTACGGTATTGTTCGAATACCGCAACATGGATTTCGGGTTGCTTCCCCTCCTGAAAACGGCGTACGTTTTTGTGACGGAGTTTGCCGTCACCATGTGCTACTGGCTTATTCCCTATGCCGTTTATTTGTGGATTCTGCCGCGCGGGAAAGCAGGAGGGAAGGCGGACAGGTGGCTCACCTCCGCATGGTTTTTCCTGTTTGTGCTCGCCAATCTGTTTGAAGATGTGGCGGAAGCTTTTTTCTGGAACGAGTTTGAAGCCAGCTTCAATTTCATTGCGGTGGATTACCTGGTTTACACCAAGGAGGTTATCGGGAATATTTACGAGTCCTATCCCATCATTCCTATTCTGGGCGGCATTCTGGCGGCGTCCGTTCTGGCCGTCTGGGGAATGAAGAGGTTCCTGCTTCCCAGGAACGGGGCGGTTCCCGCCGGATGGAAACGAGGCTGTGTGGTGCTGTTCCTGCTGGCCTGCGTCACGGGGGGATATTGGCTGGTGGATATCAAGGATGCGGATGCCGTGAACAACCGTTATAATTCGGAAATGGCCAAGGATGGCCTTTACAGCCTGTTCAGCGCCTTTCTCAGGAATGAACTGGATTACCGCGCTTATTACCGGACGCTGCCGGATGCGGAAGCGGCGGCGTTTCTGGCCCGGGAGTTCACGGCGGATGACACGTCCGTGCCGGAGGCTTCGTCCGGCAGCGTAAAGAGGCAGGTGCGTCCTTCCGGGGGGGCTATCCGCCCGAATGTCGTGGTTGTGGTCATGGAGAGTATGGGAGCGGAATTTTTGAACGAGTGCCGGGAAGACGGGGCTGACGTCACTCCGTGTCTGAGCCGTCTGGGAAAGGAAGGCATTTTTTTCCCGAATACTTATGCCACGGGCACCCGTTCCGTACGCGGGCTGGAAGCAATCAGCACATCCCTGCCGCCGCTTCCCGGCATGTCCATCCTTCGCCAGGAAGGAAATGAGCATTTGCAGACCATAGGTTCCATATTCAGGGACAAGGGATATGATCTCAAATGGATTTACGGCGGCTACGGGTATTTTGACAACATGAATTATTTTTTCGGGAACAACGGGTTTCAGGTTCTGGACCGTAATTCCATGGATGATTCCGAGGTGACCCATTCCACTATTTGGGGCGTTTGCGATGAAGATTTGTTCCGCCGCGCCGTACGGGAGGCGGATGAATCCTGCGGACGCGGCAAGCCGTTTTTGCAGGTGGTGTTTACCACGTCCAACCACCGCCCCTACACGTATCCGGAAGGGCGCATTGACATTCCTTCCCACACGGGGCGCATGGGGGCTGTGAAATACGCGGATTATGCGGTAGGCGCCTTTGTGGAGGAGGCCAGAACCAGACCCTGGTTTGACAACACGCTGTTCGTGTTCGTAGGAGACCACGGCGCCGGGAGCGCGGGAAAGCAGGCCCTCAATCCGGAAACGCACCGCATTTTTTCCATTTTCTACGCTCCGGCTTTGCTGAAGCCGGAACGGCGGGACACTCCCGTGAGCCAGATTGACGTGCTGCCCACCCTGCTGGGGCTGTTGAACTGGCCGTATGATGCGGCCTTTTATGGGAAGGATGCCTTGAAGCCTTCCTATCAATCCCGGTATTTTGTGAGCAATTACCAATATATCGGCTATTTGAAGGGGAAAGACATGGTAGTGCTCAAACCCCAGCGCGGAGTGGAATTTTTCCGGGACGGAGAGGCCGTTGAGCCGGACGGGCGGATGAAAGAGCTGGAAAGGGAAGCGGTTTATTACTATCAGCACGCTTCCGGCTGGCGCACCAGTTTGAAGGAATAAGGCCCCCGCAAGGTGCGGAGGCCGTGATTTTGGCGGCCTCCGCCCGCGCACGGAAAATGCGTTCAGGATTTGCTTCCGTCCCTGTAATCCTGGAGTGCGTCCCAATGGAACGTGAAGTGCTTCTGCATGTGCAGCCCGTTGGCGAGAATGAACATGAGGGAAATGCGGAATTCGTTATTGTTCAATCCTTCCAGCTCTTTTTTGTCAATTTTCATGGAGAATTTCCCGCTCTTTTTTCCAAGGCGCCGGGAGAAGGAAACGGCGTCATAGTCCTGGTTGACCGCATAAGGAGGATCCTGGATGTAAACATTCAGAGCTTTGACGGTCTGGGGGCTTTTATAATTGCCGGAAACCAGAATCTGGTCTCCTTTAAAAGAAATGGCTACGTCCCCGACCTCCACTTCCGGCTTGCCTTCGTAGAATTGCTGGGCCGGGGTGACGGAAAACACTTCACAGGCATCCAGCAGGGCGCAGCTGGCCGGGGTCAGGAACGTGGGACTGGTCCCGAACGTGTAATTGCCCGAACCCATCAGGGCTGTGCCGTATTTTTTACCGTCCGAGGCGGTCTGATGGTTGTGCGGCAGATTAAGGCCGTGCCCCAATTCGTGGGCCATGCCTCCATACCATTTGGTCAGCAGCCTTCCTTCCCTTGTTTTCTGCCCCAGGTGTTTGATGTCGAAGGCCGGATAATCCAGGGCGAAACAGTTGCGCCCCATGCCGTAAAAGGGAACTCCGCCGGGATTGTCGGGGCCGTTCTTTTCGTCATTCCAGGTGGGCATGATGATGAGCGTGTGCTGGCTTTTTTTCCTGTCCGGATGGGCTTTGAAAAATTCGTCAAGTTCCTGGGCCGCTTTCCAGCCGCCTCCGTTTTCATAAGGATAATGGGCCGCCGGATTTTTGGCCTTGTATTCAATGATGTTCACGCGGCCTGGGGATTTGATGTCCAGGCCGAAGGAACGCGCGCCATAGCCATGCCGCTGCATTTCCTTGCCGTAAAACTGCTGGAGGTAAAGGAGCAGTTCGCTGAGGCGCCGTTCATAATCCGGAACGGGTTCCGTATCACTGCCCAGAAAATAAACGATATTGAGCTGACGGGCCGTTTTTTTCAGGGCAATCCGGTCTTTCAGGGCGTCCGGAACGGTGACTTCCGCAAAGGATGTACCGGAGGCCGCTCCCAGAAAGAACAGAGAAAAAAATGCGGAGAGAAGTCGTTTCAACATACATGCCAAAGTAGGGGCGTCATTTTTAAAGACAAGGAAATTTACTGTTCTCGCCGCCATTGGAGGAAGCGTCCCTGGGCCGGGAGGGAAATAATGGGGGAAAGAATCCGTCATGTGGCGGCCGATAAGTTCGGAATGGCTGAAAGATAGAGGTTGCGAAGGCAGTAAATATGTGACATTGTTTATTAAAGCATGCATTTCCAATCTCTATATTTATCTGCCGTGGCGGTAAGTGCCGTTTCTTTCGGGTGGGGGGCTCTGGATAAGCCTTCCGCCTCCAATTTGATCTGGTCTGATGAACCGGCCGTAGTTGTCTATCCGCAGGAAGACAAGAATTCCCAGGGCAGTTTTGGCAAGTACAGGAAGCCAGCCTCTGTTTGGGAAGCGGAGGGGTATCCCATTGGCAATGGCCGCGTTGGAGCCATGATTTTCAGCGCTCCCGGCCGCGAGCGGCTGGCCCTGAATGAAATCAGCCTTTGGTCCGGAGGAGCCAATCCGGGGGGAGGGTACGGTTACGGGCCTGATGCCGGAACGAACCAGTTCGGCAACTATCTTCCCTTTGGGGATTTGTTTGTGGACTTTAAAAAAGGCGACCAGCCGGCTTCCCTGTCTGTGGAAGATTTTACGCGCTCCCTGGATCTCCGGGACGGCATTCATAAAGTGAATTACAAGGCGGACGGCGTAACGTATGACCGGGAGGCATTCTCCAGCACGCCTGCCAACGTCCTGGTACTGAACTATAAAGCCAGCAACCCCGGCCAATTCAGCGCGAATTTTTCCGTTAACAGCCAGCTTGGAGCAGATATTTCCGCCAAGGGATCCGTCATCACCTGGAAGGGGATGTTGAAAAACGGCATGAATTATGAAGGCCGTGTTTTGATCCGTCCCAAAGGCGGTACGCTTTCTGCCTCGGGAGATAAAATTTCCGTGAAAAATGCGGATTCCTGCATGGTCGTCATCGCCATGGAGACGGATTACCTGATGGATTATAAAAAGGACTGGAAGGGTGAATCTCCCTCCAGGAAGCTGGACCGTTATGCGGCCAAAGCCGCTTCTGCGGATTATGCCGCCCTGAAACAGGCCCACATTTCCCAGTACAAGTCCATGTTTGACCGGGTGAAGGTCAACTTCGGAAAAACGGAGGAGGATGTAGCCAAGCTGCCTACGCCAAAGCGTCTGGAGGCCTATAAGAAAAATCCGGCAGACCCCGATCTGGAGGAAACCATGTTCCAGTTCGGCCGCTATCTGCTGTTGTCCAGTTCCCGGCCCGGTACGCTACCGGCCAACCTGCAAGGGTTGTGGAATGATTATGTCAAACCGCCGTGGGCCTGCGACTACCATAACAACATCAACGTCCAGATGGCGTATTGGGGGGCGGAACCCGCCAATCTTTCCGAATGCCATGAGGCCCTGGTCAATTATGTGGAGGCAATGGCCCCCGGCTGCCGGGACGCTTCCCAGGCGAACAAGGGGTTCAATACCAAGGACGGCAAACCCGTGCGCGGCTGGACGGTGCGCACCTCCCAGAATATCTTCGGTGGCAACGGCTGGCAGTGGAACATCCCCGGTGCGGCCTGGTATGCGCTGCATATATGGGAACATTATGCATTTACCGGTGATAGAAAGTATCTGGAAAAACAGGCGTATCCCCTGATGAAGGAAATCTGTCATTTCTGGGAAGACCATTTGAAGGAACTGGGAGCCGGGGGCGAAGGGTTCAAGACAAACGGCAAGGATCCGAGCGAAGAGGAGAAGAAGGATCTGGCCGATGTGAAAGCTGGAACTCTGGTGGCTCCCAATGGCTGGTCTCCCGAACATGGGCCGCGTGAAGACGGTGTGATGCATGACCAGCAGCTCATTGCGGAGCTTTTCTCCAATACCATCAAAGCCGCCCGCATTCTGGGCAAGGACGCCGCCTGGGCCAAGAGCCTGGAGGGCAAGCTGAAAAGGCTGGCCGGCAACAAGATAGGCAAGGAAGGAAATCTTCAGGAATGGATGATTGACCGCATTCCCAAGACGGACCACCGCCATACGTCCCACCTTTTTGCTGTTTTCCCCGGCAACCAGATCAGCAAGCTCAAGACGCCCAAGCTGGCGGAAGCCGCCCGCCTTTCCCTAGAATGGCGCGGCACGACCGGAGACAGCCGCCGTTCCTGGACATGGCCGTGGCGCACGGCTCTGTGGGCCCGCCTGGGCGAGGGGAACAAGGCTCATGAAATGGTTCAGGGACTCTTGAAATTCAACACTTTGCCGAATATGCTGACTACTCATCCCCCTATGCAGATGGACGGCAACTTCGGCATTGTAGGCGGCATTTGTGAAATGTTGGTGCAATCCCATGCCGGGGGCCTAGACATCATGCCCTCTCCCGTGGAAGCGTGGCCTGAAGGCTCCGTGAAGGGGCTGAAAGCCCGGGGAAACGTCACGGTGGATTTTTCCTGGAAGGACGGCAAGGTAAGCAACGTGAAGTTGTATTCCGCCCAACCCAAGGTGTTGCCCGTGCGCGTCAACGGGAAGATGACCCGCATGAAAACCCTGCCGCTGAAATCGGGAACGGAATCTTCGCCGTCCGCGGCCCGGTAAAAAAGGAAATCCATGATCCGGTTTTAATTCTGGAACTAAAAATAGTCATGGCTTCCAGTCCTTTCGTTAGGGCTGGGAGCCTTTTTTATCCTGGACCTTTGCGGAAGGGACGGTATTTGTTTCAAAGGAGGAGCTTGCTGAATGGCGCGTTCCGAAAGAAGGAATTCCTCTCGGGATGTAAAGATTGGGAAGGGTTTTCGCAAGGGGCGGTCCTTCGCCCCGTCTTAAGGAAAGAAGGGCTGCGCTCTCATTTCTTTTCCATCTGCCTGAGCAGGGAGCAAATGGCGCAGGAATGGAGGGAACACAGGTCTTCGTGAATTTGAAGCAATGCCTGGTGGTGCCAGGCTTTCGCAAGAAAGGCGTGTGCATCCGGCCTGCCGCCCAGCAGGGATTGGTGGACGGAGAGGACTTTTGTTCCCGCCTGTCCGGCCCGGAGGGAAAGATAATGCTTCCATGCATGTTCGTCATCTTTCATCGGAAGAAGGTGGTTGATGATGAAGTCCAGAATTCTATCCCGGCCCATCAGGGCCATGGGGCGGGGAGACGGTGGGGAAGGAAGCGTTACATGGGTGCTCCAGTAGGGGTGTGTAAGGGAGGAGAGGTACTTCGTCAGCTCTTCCGTATGTCCGGCAAGGCAAAGGCGCTTAAACGCATCAAAATCTGCTGCGATGACGGCCAGAGCCCCTACGCGCCTCTGCGGATGGTTGGCCGGCCTGTTGCCGGAATACGTCCAGGGAAAGGAGCGGTCCGGCGCCAGTTCAAATTGCGCCCGCAGGGGCCACCATTGAGCCCAGAGTTTTTTGTGGAGTTCTACGGCTTCCGGTGTGCAGGAGGCCGGAAGAACGGGAAGGAGGAAGCCCGCCGTACCGAAAAGCAGGGCTTCCGGACAGTTCCGGATGGAACGCAGGGGCGCCCGCAGGGCCAGGTGGCGCATGGCGGTTTTGTTGGCGTGATAGCCCAGCGTTTCCGCCAGGTTTTCAAAAAGGGCCTGTTCCTCTCCTGCGTATTTGGCGCGTTCCGCATGGCGGCGGTGCTTGTTCCGGAACCTGTAGGCTGCCGCTGATTGGAGGAGTGTTTCCAGAAACTCCGGAGCCATGGATGCCAGCAGTCCGGAGTGGCGGCAGTGGCGTACCGGGGCGCTGCCGGAAGGGGATGTTCCTGACCGCGCCAGCGCAGCGGGGGGAATGACAGCCAGAGGAACGCGTTCATGCCTGGCATTGCGGGTGAACCATTTCCTACGGCTGGGCGCGCAGGCGAGGTGCAGGATGACGCCGTTAAACCCCGGGTTGGAACCGTGCCCGTGGCGTTCCCAGTCTTCCGGCGTGGGATCCAGTTCGATATCTCCCGATTGCGGGACGCCATTAATGCATATCCTGGCGTTTAGAAAGTCCGGTCCGGCGGATTTATTCCAGTTCCCGAAATCCAGAATGTGAACGTCCCTGCCTGAATCATCCGTAAAAGAGGTTCCAAATACTCCTTCCAGAAGAAGAAGCTGAAGAGTCCGCTCGTCCGGAAGGGCGGAATGATTGGAAACGGAATGTTCCCTGACGGCGGACGGCCCTTCTTCCCTTGCTGCGGAAAGGGCTTCCTCATACAGGGAGGCCATGGAGCGCAGGTCCATGTGGAGGGGAGGTATTTTTATTGATCTTTCTGCCGTTCCAATTCTTCTTTCAGGCAGTCGGTTACGTTGCGGAATTTTTCTTCGTTCTCTTCGCTCATTTCGCTCAGGGTCAAATGGGAGTTGAGAACGTGGAGAGTTTGCTCCTTGGCATCCAAGTGAACGGAAGGGGCATTTTCAGTACCCAGGGCGGCACGTATCTGCTCTACTTTTCCCCTCCAGGGGGCTGTGGGCGGTTCAATGCTGAGCAGGGCGTCCAGCCCCAGGCTTTCCAGGGCGCTCAGGCAGCGTTCGCTCGGGGAAGCGATTTGGACGGATCCCCCGATGGGAAGCAGCCGTCGGGACAGGCCCGCAAGAGTGCCCATGAAGGTGGAGTCAATGCCGGAGCAAGTTTCCAGATCAATGACGATCAGACGCCCTCCGGAAGCGATGTAATCGTCCCCCAGGGATTTGACAGTCGGACTATTGGCAAAACTTCCGCGTCCGGAACACCGGACCCAAAGAAATTCATCAAAAAGGCCGAAAAGGATGGAAGAATTGTTATTCACGTCGTTAGAAAATGGAAACCATATGAATAACAAGAGAAACCTCTGCGGTCAAGTCAGGATTTAATTTGCGCGCCGCCGGAAGAAGGTTCGTTTTCTCGCATGCAGAACCTTTTCCCGCGGCGCTCTTTTCGTTATTCGGAGGGATGCCTCAGGAGTTCTTGGTGCCTTCCCCCGTACCGGGCAGGAAACGGTAATAGGTTTCCAGCATCAGCGTTGCCAGGCACTGGCGGTAGATGTTTTCAGATTTATTGCTCATGCCGGAAACGTATCCTACGTCATTTTTCCGGAAACTGCCGTCCGCATTCTGGCCGCTGAGCACGGCGTCCCGGAATGCTTTGTTGTAAGAGGTCCATACGTCTCCTCCGCGGTTCATGGCAGCCTGCACGCAGTAGTAATGCATGTAGAGATTACTCTTGACATTTTCCGTGCCGCTTCCCTGGCCCCACTGGAGGGTCTTGACGTTGTTCTTAATCCAGTCCAATCCCTTGCGGGCTGCACCGCCGGAGCCGTCGCCCGTCATTTGCAGAGAAAGCACGCCTACGCCTACCAGGGAGGAACGGGGCATATTACCGTTTTCCTTATAGGAAAATTTGCCGTCCGGCATGACGTTCTTGCGCACGTAGCTTGAGGCCTTGCGCAGCGTAGAGCGGATTTCCCCTTTGGTAGGCTTGATGCCGCCGTGTTCGGCAGCCTTGAGAGCCTGCACGTTCCACCCGGTGACGGAAAGGTCGATGTCCGGATTAATCTTGTTGTTGTAGCTGTAGCCCCAGCCCCCGTTGGGACACTGGGCGTCAATAATCCTGTCCACGGCTTTTACGACGACCTTTTCCAGATTGGAGATGGAGGGGATGTCCATCTGTTTGCAGAAGGTATAGGCTTCGCACAGGGCATAGGTGGCTACCGCGTGGTCATAACAGATTTCCTTCAGGGCGGGCTGTTCCGAAAGGACGGGGTTTTTCATGCCTAAGTCCACCAGGAAGGAAATGCCTTTCAGGACGTTTTCTCCGAATTCCTCGGAAAGAGGGGTTTCACAGTGGGCCAGGTAGGCCAGCAGGGAAATGCCGGTCATGGAAGCGCGGAATTGCCCTTCACCCCAGGAGCCGTTGCCGTTCTGCTGTTTTTTCAGCCAGCGGAGGGATTTGACTACGGCTTCCTCGCACTGCGGGGTGCCCCCGTTTTCCGTGATGCGCTTCATGCGGTCGTTCAAATCGCAGCGCTTGGAGATGATGCCGGGAATGCCTCCCCCGTCTCCGTCGCCCGTGCCGGTGCCGAAGCCGTCGCCGATGTCAATGCCCATGGAGAGTTCTTCCGAGGGGACGTCCACCTCAATATCCGGGTTGACCACCGCGACGTCCGCCGTGGCGACGGCGGCGATGACCTTCACCTGCGCGGAGGTGGAGGAACTGCTGGGGCGCTGGGTGGTCTGGGTGACTTCCGGTGTGTCGATGTCCGGGTTGTCGCCTTCCTGGGTGGCGTAGGCGACCATGGGGGGATCTTCCGGAACGGCCACGATGATGTGCACCAGGTAGAGGAGGAGGCCCATGAGGGCGATGCCGAGGAAGGAGACGGAAATGGCGGCGGTCAGTGTCTTGGTCCGCTGCTTCTTCAATTCCGCAAGGGCATTTTCAGTACTTTCAATGTGGAGACTCATAGAGGGAGGTGTCTGGTTGGCATCAAGGCAAAAACTCCCGCATTTCTGAAAAATGGGGAGAATTGCCCTGTACAGGTATGTATTGCTGGCCTGCCTGTTTACAAGGCTGGCAGCGTACTAAAGCCAGACACGCCTGTCTGTCAATCAGATTAGGAATTCCTGGTGCCTTCCCCCGTGCCGGGAAGGAAGCGGTAATATACCTCCAGCATCAGAGTAGCGAGGCACTGGCGGTAAATCTTGTCGTTGATGGAACCTCCATTGCTGTTCACGAGCCCCCCCGGTCCCGGGAATCCGTTCGGGGTGAAGCTTCCATCGGTGGCCTGGGCTCCGAGGGTGGAATCACGGAAGGCCTTGTTGTACGCTTTCCATACATCCCCTCCTCGGTTCATGGCGGCCTGTACCCCGTAATAGTGCTGGTAGAGGTTGGAGGAAGTATTGTTCGCCTTCCAGTTGAACGGCTGGTTGGTGTTCTTGAGCATCCAGTCCAGTCCCTTGCGGGCGGCGCTGTCCGAACCGTTGCCGCACATTTGAAGGGAAAGAACGCCTACGCCCACCAGGGAGGGACGTGCTGCGGCATCTTCCCTGCCTTTCTGCATGTAGGTGAAGAGGCCGTCGGGCTTGCCGCATTTCTGGCAATAGGCCGCGGCTTTGCGCAGGGCCGTGCGTATTTCGCCTTTGGAGGGGCGGATGCCGCCGTGTTCGGCGGCCTTGAGGGCCTGCACGTTCCATCCGGTGACGGAAAGGTCCGTATGAGCGCCCGCCTTCGTGTTGTAATTGTAGGCCCAGCCGCCGTCGGTATTTTGATTGTCCACAATCTTATCAACGGCTTTTATGACGACCTTTTCCAGATTGGAGATGGAGGGGATGTCCATCTGCTTGCAGAAGGTGTAGGCTTCGCATAAGGCATAGGTGGCTACCGCGTGGTCATAGCTGACTTCGTTCCTCTGGGGAACCAGGGAGAGAACGGGATTTTTCATGCCCTGATCCACCAGGAAAGAGATGCCCTTCAGGACAGTTTCCCCGAATTCTTCGGAAAGAGGCGTTTCGCAGTGGGCAAGGTAGGAGAGGAGAGCCATGCCCGTCATGGCGCATTTGTAATTATGAGGAGCCCCGCCCCAGGAACCGTCTTTATTCTGCTGTTTTTTCAGCCAGCGGAGGGATTTGACTACAGCTTCCTCACACTGCGGAGTGCCCCCGTTTTCCGTGATGCGCTTCATGCGGTCGTTCAAATCGCAGCGCTTGGAGATGATGCCGGGAATGCCTCCCCCGTCTCCGTCGCCCGTGCCGGTGCCGAAGCCGTCGCCGATGTCAATGCCCATGGAGAGTTCTTCCGAGGGGACGTCCACCTCAATATCCGGGTTGACCACCGCGACGTCCGCCGTGGCGACGGCGGCGATGACCTTCACCTGCGCGGAGGTGGAGGAACTGCTGGGGCGCTGGGTGGTCTGGGTGACTTCCGGTGTGTCGATGTCCGGGTTGTCGCCTTCCTGGGTGGCGTAGGCGACCATGGGGGGATCTTCCGGAACGGCCACGATGATGTGCACCAGGTAGAGGAGGAGGCCCATGAGGGCGATGCCGAGGAAGGAGACGGAAATGGCGGCGGTCAGTGTCTTGGTCCGCTGCTTCTTCAATTCCGCAAGGGCATTTTCAGTACTTTCAATATGCAGGCTCATACAGTATGTGAAGCTTCCTGAAAATAATAGAATGTTTTTCCGGTTGAGGCGAGTTCAAAAATTTTGATGGTCTATAGGGTGGTAAATGACCAGATATGAACAAAATGGAATTTTATAATGAACGGCTTATATTGGTTGCATCATATACCCGACGGGGGCGTCTGCCGGGACATGGGCTGTGTTTCTGGTTTGCCGGAGAGGAATGGAAAAGGCTTTTTGAAGCCGGGAAGGAGAAGCAGCACGCCGGGAACCGTTTGCCTTTGAATGTTTTTAGCTGTGGCCGGCAGAGGAAGAAAGAGCGGTTCCGGGAGAGGAGCGTACGAAGAAATTTGAAAAAACAAGCCCTGCCATGGAGGGCATGGCAGGACGGAAAAGAGGGTGGCCTTTTGCGGGCAGAGGCATTAATAGTGGCCGCGGCGCGGGCCAGTCATCCACTTCCATGCGGTTTCCACAATGGCCCCGGCATCCTTGCACCTGGCTTCCCAGCCGAGGATTTCCTTGGCTTTCTTCGGATTGGCAATCAGGCGGGGCGGGTCGCCTTCGCGGCGCGGGCCGTAGCGGACGGGAATTTTTTTGCCGGTGACTTTTTCAGCCGTTTCCAGGATTTCCCGGACGGAAAGTCCCAGGCCGGTTCCGAGGTTGAAGCATTCTGTGGCCCCGCCTTTCATCAGGTAGTCCACCGCTTTCAAGTGGGCGTCCGCCAGGTCGTTGACGTGGATGTAGTCGCGGATGCAGGTGCCGTCCGGCGTGTCGTAATCCGTTCCGAAGACTTCGATGTATTCCTTTTCCCCGGTGAGCGTGAGCAGGATGTTGGGGATAAGGTGGGTTTCCGGTTCGTGGTCTTCACCGATCAAGCCGTCCTCGCTGCAACCTGAGGCATTAAAATAGCGCAGAAAAACGCTTTTGAGACCCCAGGCGCGGTCGCAGTCCCTGCAAACTTTTTCCAGCATGTACTTGGAACTCCCGTAAGGATTGATAGGATCCTGCTTTTCCGTTTCCGGGATAGGAATCTGGGTGGGAACGCCATACGTGGCGCAGGTGGAGGAGAAAACAAAGCGCTTGACGCCGGCGGCTTGCATGGCGCCCAGAAGGACGAGGGGCCTGGCGATGTTGTTCATGTAGTACTTGAGGGGGTTCTGGACGGATTCCCCCACATTGATGAAGGCGGCAAAGTGAATCACGGCGTCAAAGTTGCCCTTCATCAGGAGAGGATATACCACGGAGGCATCTCCCAAATCCCCTTTGACCAGTTTCACTTCCGGGTCCACGAGGGCTCCCGCGTGGCCGTACACCATGTTGTCCAGCACGGTCACGTCTGCGCCGGTTTTGACGAGCTGGCGTACCGTGTGGGAACCAATATATCCGGCTCCGCCGGTTACAAGTACTTTCATGATTTTATCAAATTTGCTGTTGAGCCGGTTTAACTTTTTCTCCGGCAAAGGCGTCCGGACATTTTGGAGTCTGCGGAACCTTCCGGTTCACTGCAGGCTGAATCCCTGTTCCAGACGCCTGTAAAAGTGACATGTTTTCCCCTTTTTGTCAATTTGCGATATATCTTGCCGCCGTCTCTCCGTTCTTTGCCTGCGGCGGTTGGAGCTTCTCCGTTTTCATGCCGGAAACTGCCCCGCTTTTTACTGGCTCCTGACAGGCATTTTTGCGAACATCACTTCATTATGAAACCGTCCGAGATCAGGAATGTTCTGGAAGACCATGAAGTGCGCCCCAGCAAGTCCCTGGGGCAGAATTTCCTGACGGATGAAAATGTGGCCCGCTGGATTGTGGAGCAGCTCGAAATCCGGCCGCAGGATTGCGTGGTGGAGGTAGGGCCTGGAACCGGCTCCCTGACGGAACATGCCGCACCCCTTTGCCGCAAACTGGTTCTGGTGGAATTTGATTCCCGTCTGGCGGAGTACCAGAAAGAGCGCTGGGCCGGTGATCCCCATGTGGAGGTTCACCATGCAGACGGCGCTTCCTGGGATCCGCGGGGGCTGTTTGCGGAGGCCCCTGTCAAATTCCTTGGCAATCTTCCCTATTCCGCGGGGGGAGCCATCCTCCAGAATTTCCTGTCCAGGCCCAGTGCTGTGGAACGTGCCGTGGTGATGCTCCAGAAGGAGTTTATCGATCGCATTCTGGCGACGCCGGATGATGATGCCTTCGGGCTGTTGTCCCTGCGCATCCAGAAAAACTGGATTCCCCGTGCCCTTAAAACCATTCCGCCGGAAGCGTTTCATCCCCGTCCGCGTATTGATTCCACCGTGATGCTGCTTACTCCCCGCCCTGCCCGCGAGCTGCCTCCATATGACGACCGCCTGATGGATGAACTGATGCGCAAGGCTTTTTCCCAGCGGCGCAAACAATTGAAAAAACAGCTCCCCGCTTCTCCTCCGTGGGAGGGCGTGGCTGCTTCCCTGGGACTTTCCCCTTCCGCCAGGGCTGAGGAATTGAATTTGTCCCAATGGGTGGAATTGGCGCGCGTTTATGATACCAATCCTCTCAAGGATGTGGCGCAGAGCGGAGATGAATTGTTTGACATCGTGGACGAACTCAATCAGGTGACGGGGCAGGGCACGCGCCGGGAAATACATGAAGGCAGCCTTCGTCATCGCGCCGTACATATGTTCCTGGTCAATAAGCATGGAGCTGTGCTTCTCCAGAAAAGGTCCCTGTGGAAAGACAGGCAGCCGGGCAAATGGGATTCCTCCGCAGCCGGGCATCTGGATGCCGGGGAAAGTTATGAGGAAGCTGCGGTGCGGGAGCTGAAGGAAGAACTGGGGGTGTCCGGCTGCGGGCTGCAGAAAATCGCGGATTTTGACGCCGGAGAAAATAACGGCTGGGAATTCATCTCCCTCTATGAAGGGCGGTATTCCGGGAAGGTTCGTTTTCCGGCGGCGGAGGTGGACAGCGTGCAGTGGTTCACGCCGGAGCAAATCCAGGCGTGGGTGGAACGCCGTCCGCAGGATTTCTCGCCTGCGTTCATTCCCTGCTGGAATGCATGTCTGGTCGCGAATAGAAAAAATCATTCTAACTCAAATACATATCATGATAAACCCTGATCAATTATCTCCGGAACAGATCCAGTCCATCCGGACCTGGGCGGAAGAAGGACTGGATTTAAACGCCATCCAGAAAAGGCTGCATGAGGACTTGAACATCAAGCTGACGTTCATGGATACAAGATTCCTTCTTCAGGATCTGGATATCCGCATCAGCCAGCCGGAGCCGGAACCCGAAGCCGAGCAGCCCGGAGAGCTTCCCGGAACAATGCCTCCCCCTGCCTCCCTGCTGGGAAAAACCCAGGTAACTGTGGATGAAATAACGCCTCCCCACGCCCTGATGGCCGGCAAGGTTTTATTCAAGAGCGGCGCCCAGGGCGCATGGGATATTGACCGTACCGGCCGTATCAACTGGGACGTTACGCTTGGAGAACCTACGGCAGACGACCTGAGGGAATTTGAAACGGAACTGCAATCCGTCATTCGCAGCCGCATGGGAGCCATGTGAGGGAAACGGAAAATATTTCGCTTGAAATGGACTGGAAGCAGGAACTTGCCGGGTGGCGGTTATTTCCAATAAAAGCCTTGGCTGGAATGGAAAATGCCGTGTCCGCATGCCATTCGGGAGAGAATGTCTGCCCGGAAAAAATGCGCGTTCATTTGGTTCCATAGTAAAATAAAAGCAACAAAAGGACTATCATGGAAATACCGGAGGAAATGATTGAAACGCTGGTGCCTGCCGTTCGGGAGCAGCTGGAGTCGCCGGACACCGCTTATGTCAAAAACTGTCTGGAACGCCTGACGGGGCGGGAAAAACTGGGAGAACAGGAAGCTCTGGAACTGATGGCGCAGGCTCTGGCCATTACTATTAATGCGATGGTGGTGGGGGGCCGCTCCTTTGATTCGGGAAAGTACAAGGCGCTGTTGAAAGATCTCCCGGCTCTTCCGGATGAGGCTCCGTGATAAATCTCGACAATCTCCGGAATTGATTCATAATCCTTTCTTTCACTTGAAATTTTATGGCAAAAAAACCATTAGAAACAGGTGCTCCGGAAGCGTCCGCAGCTAAAAAAACGGCTGCTCGCAAGACGACGGCCAAAAAGACGGCCTCTACTACCAAAAAGGCCGCCGCAGCTGAAAAAAAAGCTGTTGCTGACGCCGCTTCCGTAGAAGCACCCAAAACCAAAATCAAAACGGTCAAGTCCGCCCCGAAAACCGCGGTGAAGACAAAAACCGCGAAAACAGCCAAAAAGGCGGCTGATGAAAAGGCCCCTGTCTCTGAAACGGTTGTTGCCCCTTCCGAGGCCCCGGCTCCTTCCGCTCCTGTGGAAAAGGAGATGATGCCCGAAGCTCCCCAGAAGCCCCAGGCTGCCGCTCCGGTCAAGGTCAAGCGGGAATCGTTCCGCCCCAATCGCAATGCGGAACAGCAGGAGCGCCATGAACAGCATGGCGGAGATGTCTTTGCCCAGCCGGAAACGGTGGGCGGCGCCTCCGAAGGTCCTTTTAACAAGCGCAAGCGCCGCCGCCGCAATAAGAAAGGCGGCGGTTCCGAAGACCGCCAGCCCATGCAGGATGCCGCTTCTCTCAAGCAGTTGGATTGTAAGAAGGTGGCTTCCCGCGCCTGGAAAATGTTCCTGGCGGAAGTGTCTGAAGAAGGCCTTGCCCTGATGGACGACCAGACGGCGCGTGAGGCGGCCCGCCGCGCTTTCCGCTGTGCGGAATTCTTCATGATGGAGGAAGCGCGCCGCAAGCATGCCCAGAAAGCAGCTCTCCAGCAGCAGGAGAAAACTTCTTCTCCGGAAGAGGAACGGGATTCCGAAGAGGATTCCGGCGAAGAATAATTCCTGTCTGTGTTGATGTTTTTGCCCTGCGGCGGATGCCGCAGGGCGTTTTTGTATCCTCCGGGCTTATTTTCCGGAGTTTGAATGGCCGTGTTTTATCCGGTGCATTGGCAGTCAGCATGCGTCACCCTTTGCCCCCAGGGCATTTTTTGAGAATGGGAGAGCGTTGGAGACGCCTGTATGAAAGCGGGCTTTATTTCAGGCCGTTCCCCGTTCTTGTTCCTTCTAAACCTTTTTGCCTCTCCATTTCCCGCTCTTGAGGTACCACCATGCCAGGAAGATCAGGGTAACGCCGTAAACGTGTTCGGAAAACCAGCAGAGAGCCACATCCGGCTTGAGCCTGATGATGCCGTAATAAATGACGGCCGTGTAAACGGCCAGGGAAATCATTTCCATGATGAATCCCGCCCTGGTATTGCCTGTGCCGGATACGGCATTGAACAGGATGAATGACGGAGCCATGATCAGTGTGGAAGAAGCCATCACATACACGGAATTGACGCTGGCGGCAATCAGGGACGGACTATCCGTGAAGGCACGGAGGACGGACTCCGGAAACAGGCACAGTATGATGAGCAGGGGGATCAGGATGGCGTATGTCAGTTTGAGAGTCATGCCGCAGGTTTTGAACAGGCAGCGCTGTTCTCCCGCTCCAATCTGGTTGCTGATGAGAGCTCCTGCCGTGGTGGCAAAAGCGCTGATCACCATGATCAGCAGGGCGGAAATATTGCGGACGATGTTGGTAACGGCCAGCGGGCGTTCCCCCAAATGTTCAATCGCCAGGAAAAAAATAAACCAGATGGAGACGGAAATAAAAGATTGCACCATGGTCCATCCGGAAATGGACAGCATTCCCTTCAGCAGATGGGGGCGGAGTGTGAATGCCCGGCGGAAGCCGTACTTCCGTTTATCCGCCGTCATGCTTGTGTAGATGATGAAAAAGAGAAGGGAGACTGCTTCCGATACGCTGGAGGCAATGGCCGCCCCTGCTATGCCTGCGGCGGGAAAGCCGCCTTTCCCGAAAATGAGGCAGTAATTTAACGCGACATTGCTCAGGAGCATGACAATGGAATTGACCGTCAGAATCTTCGTCTGGGTAATCCCCACGTAATAGGCTCGGAACATGACGCAGAGGAAAGAGAAAAAGATACCGTAGGTGCGCCAGTGCAGGTAATCCGCCGTGGCCCCGTACACCTGTGGGGATTCAATGATGTCCCGCAGGATGATGGGGGAAAAATATTGGGATGCGGCAAAAAGGGCTACCGCCAGGACCAGCATGAAATAACAGCCCTGAACCATGGTGGGGGCAATCCTGTTGTAACGGCGTTCCCCGTTGCGGCGCGCAATGATGATTTGTGCGCCAAAGCCGAAGCCGAATGCCAGCATGAACATGGCCATGTAATACACGCCGCCCAGAGCGCATGCTCCCAGCGCCACGTCTCCCACGCGCCCCAGGAAGACGGCATCCGTCAGGCCGATCATATGCTCAATGATCAGGCTGATCATGAGGGGGTATGACATGAGCCATATCTTTTGATAGGAAGTAAAAGAAGGATTATTCATAGCGGGGGCAGCCTGCGGGCATGATCCGCCAAGGGCAGGCGCTAAAGGCCAAATATTCTTGAATTAAAATGTTTTCTTGCAAGAAAGAAATGCGTTTGCTTCCGCACATGTCATGAAAATGGGGGTAATGCCCCGGGTCAGCTGAGCGGCAGTCTGGTTTCCGGATACCGCAGGGGGGATTTGGTTGGTTGTTTCATGAAGGCCAGCACGAAAGCCACCATGCCCACACGGCCCACAATCATGTTGAACACGATGATCCATTTGCCGGCATCACTGAGTTCCGGAGTGACGTTCCATGAAAAGCCTACCGTGGCGAAAGAGCTGACTACCTCGAAAAACAGGCGTTCCAGACTCAACCGCGGTTCTGCAAAACACATGACCGTAGTCATCATACCTACCCAGGCTCCGGCCAGAATGACGGTGATGACGGCCCGTTCCACCACATTGCGGGCAATCCGGCGCTTGTGCATGACCACGTCTTTCTTGCCCTGTAAGATGCGCGCCACCTCCCCGCAGGAAACGGCAAATGCGGTGGTATGGACTCCTCCCGTGGTGGAACCGGGATTGCCTCCGATGAACATGAGAGCTCCCAGAAACAGGGCGTATGGAGCGCTGTTGAGCGCCATGTCCGAAATGTTGAATCCTGCTGTGCGGGCCGTTGCATTGAACAGGCTCTCCCACAAAATCCAGTACCACGGATCGGCAGACGTGAACAGGCTGCCGTCAATTATTTTAATCAGGAACAGGATCAGCCCGCCGCCAAGCACCAGAGCGGCGGTCATGCGTACGACCAGCCAGCTGTATGTGGACCAGTGGCGGCTGACGGTGTTCCGGGCATCCCAGCCCAGTGCGACTCTGGCCCGGCGGACGATTTCCAGATACATGGCGAATCCCAGGCTGCCGCAAAGCACCATGACCATAATGGTAATCTGGCCGCCCATATTGTAGGCTACGCCCGGTGTGGCCAGGTTATCCGCAAACAGGCTGAATCCCGCATTGCAGAAACCGGAAACGGAATGGAAGACGGCGTACCACCAGAGCGTGTCTCCCTCCAGCCCCGGAACATGTCTCCAGGAAAAATAGAGGCCTATGGCTCCCAGCGCTTCCACTCCGAACGTGACGGCAATAATATTCTTGATGAACCGGTCTACCTGGGCAATGCCTTCTTCATCCAGCAGGTTGCTGATGGTTACCTTGGAACGCAGGCTCAACCCCTGGCCAACCATCAGGGAGACGAAATAAGTGAACGTCATGATGCCGAAAGCTCCCACTTGGAAAAGCACCAGCAAAATGGTCTGTCCGTAATTGGTGAAGTGTTCATGAACATTCAGGGGGACCAGCCCCGTGACGCAGACGGCGCTGGTGCTGATGAAATAGGCGTCCGTGGCGGAAAGGACGATGCCGTCCTTGGTAGCTCCCGGCGACATGAGAAGAGTTCCTCCCAGCGCAATGAAGGCAATCAGGGTAAGCAGGAAAAGAAGGGCGGGACGAATGCGCGGGAGGTGGAAGCCCCTGTTCCGGCGGGCGATGCGGAAAAAATATTCCTTGAGGTTCAGCAGAGGGGCGGCTCCGTAGCAGAGGCAGAGCGCGCGGAAAATGTTCTGAAGCTCTATTTTGGAGATAAAGGTGGAATGGAAAAAGTCGCCTGCCAGCATGACCAGAATCACCAGCCCCAGCCCCAGTTCTACCCACCGGGGGTTGCGGATGGCCCTGGCAAGCCATTTTTCCCGCAAAATGCCGATGACGCCCGTGAGCTGGCCCAGCACCAGGAAGGAGAGAATTTCGCGGAAATAGCGCAGGGAAAGCTGGTCTTCATGAATTTCCCCGAAGCCGTTCCACCACAGCAGCCACATCAATGCGGCCAGTGTGCACAGGCCGAACCCCATTTCCATGACCTCAAAACGGTTCAATAGCGGTTTTTCATTCGTCTCATTCACAAGCCTGCAATGGTGATGCCTCTGATGCTGGGGGGAGACTACTGCATACGGAAAGATTTGAGAAGCCCTTATATCGTTTCCAGGCGGCCCCGGCTGAAGGCAGGAAGGCGCCTTGGGAAAAAATTTTTTTCATGTGAAGGAAAATAGTTGCCAATCCGGCGCCGCCGTGCATAATAAGCCCCGTTCTTACCAAACCATGTGCGCTCGTGGCGGAATTGGTAGACGCGCTAGATTCAGGTTCTAGTGGAGGCAACTCTGTGAAGGTTCGAGTCCTTTCGGGCGCACCATATAACCCCTTTTAAGTTAACAGCTTGGAAGGGGTTACTTGTTTCAGGGGGAGTTCGTGCAAATTTCATCAAACGGCCCCAATCTGTGTACAAAGTGTGTACACTTTGAGGCCATTTTAGCCTTATTTTACAAGGCATTTCTGTCATACGGATCACACAATAGACGGCCCAATTGACCGCTTTGTAAAACGAAAATCGTGAAAATTATTTATAATTGATATAATATCAATATATTATGTTGTTTTGTGTCTATCTGTACTCGTTCCTGTCAGATGAGGCGGCTGGATGAAACGCTCTGCGGCCATGAAAGGAAGTACTCGACCGGGGATGTTCTGTTCTCAGACCCGGGGAAACGAATCGTTCTCGGGAAACTCATTGCGGAAGGCGGTGAAGGATCGAGTTCCTGCGGTCACCGACAGCTTCCCTGTAGCGACGTGCTATCATCCAACGCAACTGATGCGATGGTGCGAATAGAAGCTTCGGCTGATGCGTCCCCGGCCCATTCGTTACCTGTGCATGGCGCGGCCGCACGTGAACCTGTACGACGAACTGCTGTGTTTTGCCGGTTTTGACTGCCAGCTGATGATTGTCTCGATTATTCCTTCAACAGAAATTCTTCCAGATTCATGTGGCGGATACCCTCCTGATTGTCGCCCAGAATCATATCGTTGAGCGTCACCACATACTTGGGATAATTGTCCTGAACGGCCAGCAGATTCCCGAACTCCCGGGCGGCTGTCTTCTCATCGGCGACACTCAGGCTCACCTGGACATAGAGCTTGTCTCCCGATTTGTCGGCGACAAAATCGATTTCCTGCTCCTTCAGCTGTCCGACATGGACGGAATACCCCTGCTGAATCAGATGCAGGTAAACCGCATTCTCCATCACCTTGTGAACATCCCGTCGGAAATTGAAGCCACGAATGGCATGGCTGATGCCGATATCCTCGAAGTAAAACTTCTCTCCTGTCTCGAAAATCTTCATGCCCCCCACCTCCGCGCGGGAAACCCGGTGAATCAAATAGGCATTGCTCAAGGCCCGCAGGTAATTCAGCGTCACCTGGGGAGACAGATCCACCCTCTGCGACTTCAGAAACTTGCTGATATTATTGGCTGAAAACAGATTGCCGATATTGTCGGCCAGATAGGCCACGAGATCTTCCAGGAAATGCACATTGCGTATTTTCTCCCGGGCCACCGTATCCTTCAACAGAATGGTGGAATAGACGGAACGCAGATACTCGAAAGGAACATCGGCTTCCAGCCCGATATGAGCCAGATAAGGCATACCGCCAAACGTCAGATACTTCCTCAGGCTCTCCTGTCCGGCTTCCAGACGATGGAAGGTCAGGAACTCCCGGTAACTCAAGCTGTGAACATCGAAACTTACGGAACGCCCTGCCAGATGGGTCGCCAGTTCCCCCGAAAGCATTTGAGCATTGCTGCCGGTGCAGAAAATATCGCACTTCTCCTCGGCCAGCAGGCTGCGCAGGCAGAACTGGAAACCCTCAATCTCCTGCACCTCATCGATGAACAGGTAATGGGGCCCCGGCTTGCTCAGCAAAGGTTCCAGATAATGTGACAAATCCTCATGGGTACGGATATCCCGGAATTGCTCCAGCTCCTTGTTGATGGAAATGATGTGCGCCTCCGGCTCCTTCCTGCGAATTTCCTCCATCACCTGACGCAGGATAAAGCTCTTGCCGATACGACGCTGTCCGGTAAGAACCTTGATGATGTTCTTGCCGATAAACGGAGCAATGCGTTCGGTATACTGGGGGCGCGGAATAAGAGTCGTCATTTTTTTCTCCTTACGATTGATAAAATAGTCCAGTCAAATAATTTTATCAATCATAATTGAAATATTTTCCGCCTACGCGTCATCTATATATGACGGCTTATTACCTGCCGCCATGTTTCCATGACTACATTATACACTCTTTACCATCAAGTAAGACGGCTGGATGAAACGCTCTGCGGCAATGGCGGGAAGTACTCGACCGGGGATGTTCTGTTTTCAGGTGAGGGGAAACGAATCGTTCTGGGAGACTCCATTGCGGAAGGAGGTGAAGGTTCCGTCTTTGCTGCCCATGCAGCATCGGCATCGCCACTCGTTGCCAAACTCTATCATCCGAACCAACGGACACGTTGGCGCGAGCAGAAGCTTCAGCAGATGTGTTCCCGCCCCATTCGTTCCCCGTGTGTGGTGTGGCCTCGTGCTGTGCTGTACGATGAACTGCGGCGCTTTGTCGGCGTGCTGACGCCCTGGGCGGACGGTGTTCCGCTCGGGGCGTTCGCGTTTCATGCGGAGCTGCTGACGAACCAGTTCCCCTCATGGAACCGTTACGATCTGACCAAGCTATGCCTGAATTTGTCGGAATCAGTCCATACGCTGCACCGTTACGGTGTTGTTCTGGGTGATCTGCATCCCGGTAACGTGATGGTTTCTCCGGATGGCTCCGTCTGCTGGGTTGATACCGACAGTTTCCAGGTCGAGGACTATCCCTGTTCCGTAGGGACGGAACGGTTTCGGGCTCCGGAGTTCCACGGCAACTTCGGAGACTTTCTCCGTACCCGCAGCCACGATGCCTACGCCCTGTCCGTTCTGCTCTTCATGACGCTGACGCTCGGCCTGTCTCCCTGCGCCCGGCAAGGGGGAGAAGGAGACATGCGGGAAGCCGTCAGGAAGGGAACGCTGCCATACCCGTTTGCTTCGAACAAGCCTCCTGCGGGATTCTACCCGCCCGATACGCCCGGGCGCTATGTCTGGTCGTATCTCCCCCGCAAGCTGCGCGATGCTCTCGGTCACAATCTCACCTGTGTCCAGCGTCGCGATTTGTGTCCACGCGCCATGCCGGGGTATCTGGCGCGTTGTTTTCATGAATACCTCAGGGATATGGAGCCGGGAGGCGGAAGGGATCATCCCATGTACCGGGATCTTCTGCACGACCGGCCCTGCCCACCCCGAAGTCTGCTGGTACAGATGACACCCAACATCTGTACGGACTGCGGCCTTAGCTTCCGGGAGGCTCCTGACGACGTTGTCCGGCGTTTACGGCAATCTCATGGCAGCCCCCTGTGCAGGCTCTGCATACGGCGTCGTAGCGCATTGAATCAGGCAACCCGGAATCCAACCACCAACCATTAACTTGAATAAACCATGTCTATATCATCATCGACACAACCAAACAAACAGGAACAGCTCGCCGCTATGCGCGAGTTCGGCAACAACGCCAACGCCCGGCTTCCCGTTCTCTTTCTGCTGGATGCCAGCAGCAGTATGAACGGTATTGTCCGGGGCGACCATCAACAAGTCCTCCGTCAGGAGTATTCTGACGGGATCAACTGGAATATCGTCACGGGAGACAATATCGTCACCCGGATGGACGAGCTCAACGTCGGGCTTCAGCGGTTCGTCAGGGACATTCTCGCCGATCCTCTGGCGAAGCTGGCTGCCGATGTAGCAGTGATGACTTTCGCCCGGACGGTAGCAACAGTAAAGGAGTTCGGTCCGATCCGGGAATCTGACTCAGGCCTGAAGATCTCTACGTCACAGGAGAATGAAACGCTTCTGGGTGAAGCCGTTGAACTGGCTCTGGACGAACTCGACCGCCGCAAGCGTACCTACCGGGCACACGGGGTGGAATTCTACCAGCCATGGCTTGTCGTGATGACGGACGGGGTTCCGACCAGCGCCCGGCACCGGGAGCTGGAGGGACGATTGAAGGAACTGACGGCTGCCCGCAAGCTCAGCGTGTTTGTCTTCGGTATTGGCCGCGCTGATCTGTCGGAGCTTTGCAGCATCAGTCCGGGACGGCCGCCCATGCAGGTCAACGATCAGAAGTTCCCGGAACTGTTCGCATGGCTGAGCCGGAGTGTCCGCACGGTCAGTATGTCCGTGCCGGGTGACGGGGTATTTCTGACTCCTCCCCCGGAGGATGTGTGGCAGGTGTAGGACTGGCAACATCAGGAAGTCTCTCTCATGGGGGGCTTTCTTTTAGATAGCCCACAACATGAATGGTGTTATCTCCACTATTTCAAGTTTATGCGTTTTCCTAAAATAGCGGCTGTAGTTATTTCAAGAAATGTTCCCATGGGAGTGATGCCTTTTGATGAAAGTCGTCGGATGATGTGAGCTTTGAGCTTTGCATGCATGCCGGTTTTGCTATGCTTCGTTGGGCTCGTTGTTCCAGAATGACTGCCGTTATTCGGGTTGCCATATGGATTGATCGAAAAGAAGACAAGGTATGACCCATCTGCCGACAGAAGATGAAACCCCGGTTCCCGGAGAGCTGCTATTGTATACTTCTCCGGATGGTAAAATCCGTCTGGATCTTCGCATCCATGATGAGACCTTGTGGATGTCCCAGCAGATGATGGCCGAACTGTTTCAGACATCCGTGCAAAATATCATCATGCATGTGAAAAATATCTACGAAGATGCTGAGCTTGAAAGGGAAGGAACTTGTAAGGATTTCTTACAAGTTCGCCAGGAGGGTATGCGTCAGGTTAGACGTTCAATCACTTTCTACAACCTCGATATGATCATTTCCGTCGGTTACCGGGTGAATAGCATACGGGGCACTCAATTTCGCATATGGGCGACCCAGCGCCTGAAGGAATACATGATCAAGGGATTTGCCATTGATGACGAACGCTTGAAGAACCCGCCGATTCCCGGAACAACACCGTTGCCGGACTATTTTGATGAATTGCTCGAACGTATTCGGGACATTCGTGCCAGCGAGCGGCGCATGTACCTGCGCATCAAGGATGTTTTTGCCATGGCGGCTGACTATATGCCGTCCGGAAAGGAAACGACGGAGTTCTTCAGCTCGATTCAAAACAAACTGCACTACGCCATTACCGGACACAGTGCCGCAGAATTGATGATGATGCGGGCTGATGCAGCAAAACCCAACATGGGGTTGACCAGCTGGGTTGGAGACCGAATCCATGCCAGTGATATCACTGTTGCAAAGAACTACCTTAACGAGGAAGAAATCAGCGATTTCAATCGTTTGACCTCCCTGTGTCTGGACTTTGTCGAGGATCAGGCAAAGAACCGCCGTGAGATATTTCTGCATGAGTGGGAAGACAAGCTTAACGAACTGCTTCGTCTCATGGGAAGGCGTGTACTAAAAGGCAAGGGAAACCGGTCAATGAAACAGGCTCGGGAACATGTCCGGGAACAATACTGCTTCTATGAAGAACGTCGCAGATTATCGGACGAACAACAAGCAGAACAGGACTATGTGAAAGAACTGGAGCAGGATATCAAAAAGCTGGAGGGCAAGAAGGGGCACAAGTAATTTTCAGCCCTTGGTCGTTAGACGCTTTTGTATGTGTGATGTATTTTCTCCGAAGAAAGGTATCGGCATTCTGCTACCATCCTTACTGACCTTCTGTCGTCCATTATTGATAATGGGCTGTTGATGCATTGTCATTCTTGAGAAATGGGTAATTCCTGTGCCCGTTTTTCTGCCATTTTCGTCAGGGAGGCCATCTGCTCCATGGATTTCTTGCCCATGACATCGCTAAATTTCCTGAGAAACTCTGCCAGTTGCGCATCATTGCATTCTTTCCCGATCCGATCTTCCATGGCAGGGAGCAATATTTCTTCATCCCTGGTTTCAGCCGGATAGGTGGCAATCACGTTATCAGTGATATTTGCCAGGGGTAAGATGACTTCGTTGAGATACCCCTTGTCCAGTTCATCATAGGTAGCCCTCCATTTTTTCATCAGAGGATCATGTCTCTTCCCGATGATGTCGAGGAAATCCATGGCGTCATTGTAGGTCTCAAGGGACAGAATCTCCTTTTCCAGCTCCTGTTTCAATTCATCCATCTCCTTGAGGCACTGACTTTGCGCCGTCTGGACTTTCCGTTCGTATTCCTTCGCTTTGCCAAGGTAGTCATCCAGTTTGTAGTAGGCTCGGATTTTTCTGTACAGGGCGTCCCTGAATTCCTGAGAAGGTTTGGCTGCCCATTGACCGCCCGTATTGAACGCGGATGGAGGAGTATCAGTCCGGGACGACTGTTGCCATAGCCATACGCCGGCAAGTGCAAGAATGATAACGGCAACGGTGACTGCGGAGGAAACGGATTTTCCGGAAGCTCCCGTTTTCCGTAATCCTCTGGGCTTTCCCTGTTGTAGCCATTCCTTCCACTGTCCGGCTGTCTGACAACGTTCTTCAGGCCTGAGCCGCAGGTTCCTGTCAATGGATGCCAGCAATTCCCGGGGCCATGGCTGGGAAAGAGCCATGCCCGAGAGCGGGGCGACATCATCCCGCATCAGCCTCCTGTCGGCCGGTTCGACGGAAATTCCCGAGATCAACTCGTACCAGGTAGCGGCCAACGCATAAAAATCCGTCCATGGGCCGATTGCTCCTTTCCCGGTGATTTGTTCCGGGGAGGCGTATGCATAGGAGAATTCTCCCTGAGTGATTGTATACGCCGCTTCCGGTTTGTTGAGCGCCGCCCCGAAGTCGATCAGCACTGGCAGCTCCCGTTCGTCAAAGAGGATGTTGCCGGGCTTGATATCGCGATGATAAATCCCCTTGCCATGCAGATAGTCCAGCCCATCCAGCAGCAGCAGAAGCCACTCGGCGGTTTGTTCCATGGTCATCGTGCTGTTCCTGTTAGCTGCTTCGTCCATGCGTTCCCGCAGCGAACCGCCTTCCAGCCACGGCATCACGTAGAAGATGCTGCCATGGGATTCGAAGACATCGTAGACCCGGACGATGCGTTCGTGGTTCAGCGAAGCCAGCGTCTGCGCCTCCTTGCGGAGTGAATCCATAGCCGTCCGGTAAGCCTGCCGGGACGTATGGGGCAACGGGACGATCTCTCCCGTATCCGAATCCCGGCTGCACAATCCCAGAGGAAAGCATTCCTTGAGAACAATGTTGCGCCTGAGCTGGCTGTCCCAGGCGATGTAGGTGATGCCGAAGCCTCCCTGGGCCAGCGCCTTGAGCAACTTGTAATTGCCCAGCAGAGATCCCGGAGGCAATGCGAAGCCGGAGGCGTCCATACAATCAGGCAAGCGGGGGATTGCCGAGCCTCGGCACTTCATCGGCCAGGAACTCCTTCAGGGTCTTGCCCTGGGAGAAGGCTTTTTTCTCTAGGACCTTGCGGGTATCCGGATCGAGCTTCAGGGTAATCAGCGTCTCCTCTTCCACCTGCACCCGGCTCGGGAGAGTTAGCGGGAGCTGCTTGATGAGTTCCCGGATGATGTGTTCCTTGGCGGCGGGAATGGGCTTTTTCGCCATCCAGTTGCGGACGGTCGCTTCCGTCACGAAACATCGTTCGGCAAGCCATGCGTAGTCGAAGTTGTTGGCCTTGAGCCACAGCTTGACATTCATTTTCAGCTCATCCTGATTCACTCCCGCCATGTTTCGGAATGTAGCACTATCGCTCAGGAATGGCAATACGGTTATATAACATCCCTATTTTTGAGATTAAACTGAGATTTTCATGTTGACTAAAATCGTAAAAAGGAGATATACAGGCAATGTAAACGAGATGCCGGCAATGAAAAATATCATCCAGTTCACCTGTCCCCGATGCGGAGGCCATCAACTGATGCTCGTCGAACGGGCCATGCACCGTTATGTCGTCCAGAATCTGGAAGCCGACCGGCAGGGCGGGCTGGCTGTCGGACTCAAGGTTCTGGTGGACGATTTGTGCGGAGAGCCGCTGGGGTACCGCTGCGCGGACTGCCGTCATCCGGATTGCCATGGGAATGATTCATCGGAAGGGTTTCAATGGCATTCCCTGAAGGAGGTGCAAAGCGCCGGAGTCATTACCTGGCCGGACGGGATGGAAACGGTAGAACACCGGTGCATGGTTTGTTTCCCCGACGGGAAGATGACGCCTGTGATCGTCGAGGTCGTTCATCCCGGTACTCTCACCGAGAAGGAACGCCGCACCGTTCTGGAACGTGAACGGGCAGCGCATGGCATCCTGATCAGCCAGTCGGATTCCGGGATTCGAACGTTGGCCTGCCGCAACTGGAAGCGGGTCAAAAGACATGTTCTGCAATCAATAACCAACGACATGTGATCACATGAAGAGAAATGAAATATATAAAATCGGGTTAGCGACTGGACTGGCCATTGTGACCACCTCCCTATTGTCCTCCTGCGCCATCCTTGTCGGGAAGAGCGCTCGGGAGCTTAGCAAAACTGAACCAGGCAGGGAGATTCTGTTTACGTTGATTTGCTCCGGATTGTTTGGTTATTCGATCTTCCTGGCGCTCTACTGGTTGTCCGAGCATAAAGAACCGGCTGCAATCAAGGACTTCAAGACGATTGCCATTGTATTCGCCGTGGTCGATCTCATCCTTACCGTGATAGACTCAGGTTTTCTTGCTTTGCTGGAACTGGCGGCCATTGTCCTGGTTGCTCATAAAGTTCTGAATTTCACACTGGGCAAATCATTCGGGGTATTAGGCATCAGTATGGGAATTTCTCTTGTCGGGGGAATTCTGGCAGCAGTGATTTTGGGTGTAGAGATATAGAAACATTCGTACGTCACTCTTTGTGGTATTTTGGCTCTAACTCTTTTCACATCTTATCATGCAAGCAAAATCCTGCCGGGAGGCAATTAACACAAATACAAACATAACAATGAATACAGTACGCCAAAGACAAAGACTTAGGATAAAAAGGAGCATTCTTACTGCTCTGCTGATGGGGTTTTGCTTCCTTTTTTATACCCCTGAGGCGTTTTCTCAAGAAGAATCCAGTGCTCTTCCGAAGCAGTCAGGGCTGGATGAAGACATGGCTAAGGGCATTGCTTTGGCTAAGCAAAGATACGGAGAACAGCTTCGCAATCAATATATGGGAGGGGCTACTACGGCCAAGGAATATGCTATAGGAGCACTCCGAATGGAAAATGATATAGCTAAGGCAGAGGGAGAAGGGAATACTGAGTTAGCTAATATGTTGCGGCAACAGTTGGCTGCAGTACAGCAAGCAAATCAAATAAGTAATACTGAGCTGCAACAGAAAGCTAATGTCGGGGATACGAGAGCACAGAGAGAACTGGATGAATACTACGCATTCATGAAAACCGTGGAAGGTTCTTCTCCTGGGGAGGCGTTTCCATTCCTCATCAGCATCATCTCCGGTCTATTGTTGTACGGGTATATTGTGCTGCTTTCTCCCAAGGATGCTACAATAAACCGGAAAACATTGATCCCGTGGTGCGTTGGTCTGGCCATCTTCGATATGCTTGGCAACTGGGTGAACCAGTCATGGCTCTTTCTCTTCGTTGAAATTCTGGTCATCCTTGTAGTCGCCCGGAATTTCCAATGCTCATGGAAACGTTCCTTTGCCATCCTGGGCCTCATGCTTGTCTCAATACTCATTCTGGGAGGACTGTTGCCATTATTCCTCTGATGCGTTTCTTCTCGTTCGGTTCATGAATCTACGCCTCTAATGCTTATGATTTCCTATTACCTTGCCCGACCGGGCAGCACACAGGAAGGTCCTTTTTCTGAAGACGAGCTAAAAGGCCTTTATCATCAGCGGACTCTGCCTCCCGGGTCTTATGTCTGGACAGAAGGATGGGATCAATGGCGTTCCTGTGAAGACGCTTTTGAATGGTTTATTTCCAGCGCCAAGCTGCCGCCTCTTCCTCCACGATCTAGTTCAGAAGATACGGCATCCTATTCGAACACATCGTCTGCTCATGCGGAACAATATGAGAAATCCTTTTCTCCAGATGAAATGAAGGCATCGACGGTAAAGGAATACAGGACCTTGTCAGATTGGATGCAGAACCATGAAATTCTGAACAAAATCCATCGGTGGGGATTGCGGGCATTACAGGTAAAAGGGCAAACGTACGGAGTAAACCATTATACGATCTGTGTTATCGGCCTGATGCTGATAGTCGTCATTCTTTCATTTGGCACGAAGAAGCCTGCTGTTCCCCAGTATGAATCAGATGTGTGGATACAGAACAGTATGGGTGGGGGTGACAATTCGGACTATCAGTTGCAACAAATGATTCGTGCGGCCAATAACTTTTACGAAAACAATGCCATGGAGATCTGCAAAAAATGCGGAGGAAGCGGAGTTGTAACGCCGGGCAGCGGAAGGGCTCTCTGGAATCGAACGGAATCAAATCAATACCGCATGCCTTGCCCGCAATGTGGCGGAGCTGGTGAAGTACCACGATCCCGGAATTCGGGACGTTTCAATGACGGCACTTATCAGGGAAGCGGCTGGTAAACTCTGACAAAATCATGAACGATTATCATATAACACGTCCCGATGGCACGCAGGAAGGACCGTTCTCGGAGGAAGAATTAAAAGAACTCTACCGGAACAGGAAGCTTCCGCAAGGCTCTCTGGTATGGACTCCCGGCTGGGATACATGGAAAATTTGTCAAGATACGTTCTCCTGGTATGCAGTACCTCCTCCCTTGCCAATATCGATAGCACCACCAGTGCCAGCCGATTACATAGCCGTTATTAATGAAAACCTTATGGAGCAGTCCAATACTGGGGGTGCAGTTTCGGGTATATGGGAAGGAGTATGTATAAATACAACATATGGGGGCAGTGCTCCAATAGAAATAAGCATACAACAAAATGATAATATAATTACCGGTTATATTTCCATTAAAGGTAATGAATTGGGAGGTAGTGGTGAAATAAGTGGCATGACCAATGGGAATTCTATTACATTCACCTCTCCCGGCGATAACGACACCATGACCGGTATCCAATGGGAAGGAGTTATTACCGGGGAAGAAATAAATGGAACCTATTTGGTAAATCCATCCTTGCATGGAATCTCTATTGGGATGGAACAGCAATACGGAGTCTTCAATGCAAAAAGACAATAGTACGATAAAGTAATATCGCATGTTTCTCTCATAATGTGAAAGTGCATAAGTATATCAACAATCTGAAATTCAGTATGTTTCAATGACGGCACTTATCAGGGAAGCGACTGATAAACTCTGACAAAATCATGAACGATTATCATATAACACGCCCCGATGGTACGCAGGAAGGACCGTTCTCGGAAGAAGAATTGAAGAAACTATATCAGGATAGGAAGCTTCCGCCGAATTCCCAGGTATGGACTCCCGGCTGGGCAACATGGAAAGCTTGTGAAGATGCGTTCTCCTGGTGTGCGGCACCCCCTTCTCCTCCACCAACAGCAACGCCTCCTCCGTTGCCCATTGCACTAAACAATGGTCAGGAAAGGAAAACCTCTCCCTTCCTTCAGGATGCATGGTTACATATGGCAATAGGAGCCGGTTTAATTGTGGTTTTTGTGATCTGCATCAATTTATGGCCTCAAGTGAGATTCTGGCGCTTTCTGATATTAATAGGTGCTATTCTTATATTCAAAGGCTTTGGATCGTTCCGGAAGCATTCCAGAGCGAAAGGAGGAGAAACACAGGCTGCACCCGTTCGGTCCGTCCATGCTCATGGGCGACATAAAAGCAGTATCATTGCAGGTTTGCTGGCTATTTTTCTGTGGCCCGTTGGAGCTCATAAATTCTACAATGGAAGCTGTGGATGGGGAATCATATATATTGTGATCATTGTTGCTGCATTCATTAATCCTAATCCGGCGCTTGGGATTTTATGGATTTCCGAATTCATCCTTGCTCTCATTCAAGGCATATGGTGGCTGGCAAACCCGGTCGCTTATCATAGAAAGCACAATGAAACCATACCAGCCCCGATGAAGTGGTAACCAGAAAGAACAGATTCTAACACATAAACATATGAATACAAAAATATATCGAATCGGTCGCGTTGCCGTTCTTGCGTTGATTCCCACCTTACTCCTTTCCTCATGTGGAAAAACCGATAATCCCGAAGCCAATAAAAGAGATTCGAAAGGAAATACGGTTCTCATGAAGGCAGCCAAAGAGGGGAACGTTGATTGGGTGACGGAATTGATCAAGGACGGAGCGCGTGTAGATGCGAAGGGAGAAGATGGGAAGACGGCTCTCATGGTAGCAGCCGGGAATGGGCATACGGAATGCGTAAAAGCATTGGTATCTGCTGGGACTGACATCAATGTGAAAGACGAGGATGGGGAAACGGCATTTATGAAGGCTGCGATGTGGGGTAATACGGAATGTGTGAAAGAATTGCTTATAGCCGGGGCAAAGATAAATGCAAAAAATAAGGATGGAAAGACGGCTCTTATGTTAGCGGTTTGGCGAGGGGGTAATGCAGAATGTGTGAAGGCATTACTAGCAGCTGGAGCTGATGTAAGTGCGAAAGATAAGGACGGAAAGACGGCTCTCATTTTGGCTAATGAATCAAAATATGGAAATACGAGTTGTGTAAAAGTACTGCGAGAGGCAGAGGCTAGGAAGTAGCGTTGAAATAACACCTTCCCTCCCGTCATATATACCAGATACAGGAACTTACCTGCCTGTCATCCTTCACAAAGCCGCCATGTTCCCTATTCCGGGCATGGTGGCTTTACCGTATCCACCCATCAACAACGAAAGAACCACCATCATGGCTATCAAACTCATCGCCAACTACAGTAAACGCCTCGGACTGCCGGGATATTCCTCCCACCAGTTCGAGGTCTCCATCGAAACCGAAATCCCCCACACATCCGAACTGGCTTCAGAAACCGAACGCCTCTACGGCTCCCTTCAGGCTGCCGTCGACGCCCAGATCCAACAGGTCGGATTCGTCCCTGACGAACATTACGGCACACAGACTACACCAAGGCCAGTTTCCGGGGCTTCCTGCTCGCAGACGACACCTGCATCATCTGAGAGACAAACGCCACCTGCAGGAGCTCCTGAGGCCTCTGTTGCAACCGTCCCCGCATGGAAGTGCTCGGAAAAGCAACAGTCGCTCATCCTGGAACTGGCCGAAAAGGCCGGGCTGGATGACACTGCCCTGAACGAACTGGCTACCCGGAGATTCAACAAGCCCGTTGCCATGCTCAACCGCATGGAAGCCTCCGGGCTGATCGACGAACTGATGAATCGCTCCGGTTCATCATTCAAACGTTCGGCATCAGGCAGGAACAACTACACCCGCCGTCCCGCTACGGCCTATGCCGGTAACTCCAACCCGTACTGACCATGATCGCTCCCGTAATCCGGCCAATACGTTCATACTCCCTGAACCCAGCTATGGCATTGACGAAAGACCTCCCTCCGGAGGATTCTCCTACCTCTGCCATACGCCCGGATTATCTGTCTCCCTCTTCGGTCAAATCGTACCTGTCGTGTTCCCTGCGCTTTTTCTTCGAGAGAGTGGCACAAATACGAAAACCGACGACAGTCGCCTTGCATATCGGCAAGGCTATCCATGCCACACTCCAGTCCTTCAACCTCGCCCGGTGGCGGGGAGAGGACAGCAGTGAGGCTGTCATGGAAGCAGACTTCTCCGCCCACTTTCTGGAACTGGAGAAGGCGGAAGGCCCTGTGGACTATGTCGACGAAGAAACGCGCCGGAAAGTCCGTTCCTGCGCCTGGAACACGGTCAAGGTCTATATGGCCTCCAACGAGGTTGCTTCACAGATGCCTCTGGGAGTGGAAGTAGGACTGTCGGCTACCATCCCCGGCCTGCCGGTTCCCGTGCGAGGCGTCATCGACCTCGTCCAGCACGATCTGACGGCAGTGGACTACAAGTCTGCTGCCGTCAAACCGGACGCTGGACATGCCGCCTTTGATCACGAGCTTCAGCTGGTCACCTACCAGATGATGATCGAAGAAGCCACAGGAGACACGCCTCCGTCACTGGATCTGATCTACCTGGTCAAGACGAAGACACCCCAAGTGATCCGGGTCAAGATTCCACCCGCTGACGATCAGCGCAAGCAGCGCATCACCGACCTGTACAGGATTGCCTACGAAGGCATCACTACCGAACGTTTCCATCCTCAACCCGGGATACAGTGCTCCTGGTGCCAGTACAGGAAGGAATGTTCCGGGTGGTGCAAGCAGTAAAGGAATAGTGTCGCTTCAGAAGCCCACCGTGAGGGTTGGCTTCTTTTTAGCTGAAAGGTAATATGATTTGATTTTTTTGAATCATAGATTTTTAGAATTGCATCCAAAAAATCTTACATGTAAACTATGACGTCCTGTCGACAGAATATGGAAATTTTCTTTTACAGCCGGAAAGGGACATCTAGAATCTGAAATAGTTTTTCTTTCTAAGCATTCTACTGATTAAATAATATTCTACAATACATGTGTTATTTGAAAGGAAAGTAAACAAATGGGTTTTTTTGTATTAAAGTCGTGGTTAGCCAAAAGGCCGAAGTGGCTGCAAGTCGCAGCAAAACATTTGATAAACGGTGAAGATTTGGATGATGCCACTATTTCTAATTTGGCAGTGTTGTGCAAGCAAGAAGCCAATGATGAATTCCCTGATATTGATTGTAGCATTCCTGATGGAATTTTTGATTCGCAAGACAATGAAGAAATACGTTTGTGTTCCATCAAAGAAGTTGTAGGGGTGAACAAGTTGGCCCCTCGAAAGCCACTTAATTTTGGTAATAGTAATATCGCTGTTGTTTACGGCCAGAACGGTTCCGGCAAATCTGGCTATGTAAGACTCCTCAAGCATATTTGCGGGTCTAGGGACTGTGTCCGTGGACAACTGTACAAAAATGTTTTTTCTTCAAAAAATGTTGATCAAAAAGCTAAAGTGTCCTTTTCCAAGGGTGGTGCTCTGTATGAATATGAATGGGTTGGATCGGGAATTTGTGACGACCTTACTTCTGTTGACCTTTTTGACACTTCGTTTGGCCGAGTATTTATGGGGAGTGAAGGTGAAGTCTGTTACGAACCTCCGGTCTTGTCTTTTTTCAGTAGGCTGACTGATGTTTGTGAGAGTGTTGCTGTTCAACTTGATGCAGATTCCAGAAGACTTGAATCAAAAATGTCGAGTATACCCAATCTTGTTCTTGATACTGAAGAGGGAGCTTGGCTTAAAAAGCTCAACGCCCAAGTAGCTGCTGATGCTATTGAATCCCACTGTTCTTTCTCGACAGACGATGAAATAGCGCTACAAGAACTTCAGAGAAGAATTTCTGAGACATCTCCTGCCGAAAAAGCCAAACACTTTAAGATTAAAAAAAGTCATATTGATAGCCTCATTAGTCATATTCAGATTTATCTCAATTCTCTATCTGATGAAAACTGTGAAAAAATCAGTACACTTAAAAAAGATTATATCCTAAAAAAAGATGCTGCTGAAGCGGCGGCAAAAAATGCATTTAGTGATACAAAACTCGAAGGTATTGGGTCTGATATATGGAGAGAATTGTGGCAAGCAGCACGACAATATTCAGAAGAGTTAGCATATAGAGAGCAGGAATTCCCATATACTCAGGATGACTCTATCTGTGTACTTTGCCATCAACCTTTATCAGGGGAAGCCAAGAAAAGGTTGATATCCTTTGAATCATATATAAAGGGTGAAATGCAAAGACAAGCCATTAACGCCCTCAGGGATGTTAATGAAGCAATTGCTGCTCTTCCTCAGATTCCCAATATTGACGAGTTAACAACAAAAATAAATGCTGCTGGTATTGAATGCCAGCAACTTATTGATGATATAAGTAACACAATAGTAATCCTCCAAGATAGGAAGTCAAAAGTATCATCATTTGGTTCAGAAGAAACTTGGGAGCTTTCTATCCCGTCCACTGAATGGATTGAAAAAATTAAAATAATTTCTAAAAGTTATGAAATAGAGGCAAAAAAATATGAGGAAGATGCTTCTGTTGATAATCGTGCAGAACTACAAATTAAGCTAAAGAATCTACAGGCAAAAAAGTGGATTGCTGAACAAAAAATTGCAATTCAAGAAGAAGTTAATCGTCTTCAGCTCTTTGATCGACTTCAGGAAGCTAAAAAGAAAACTAGCTCTAGAGCATTGTCTATCAAAAAAGGTGAATTAGCAGAAGAGCTTATTACAGATGCTTTTGTTAATCGTTTCAATGACGAACTTAGAACTTTAGGGGCATCCAAAATTCGAGTTAAACTTATTAAGTCCAAAGTTTCTAAAGGGAAGGTTCTTCATACTCTCCAGCTGGATGGTGCTGAATATAATATTAATGAAGTCTTAAGCGAAGGTGAGAACCGTATTGTCTCCATTGCGGCGTTTCTTGCTGATGTCATGGGTAAAACTCATCCTGCTCCTATAATATTTGATGATCCAATCTCATCCCTTGATCAAGATTATGAAGAGGCTGTTGTCAAACGTCTTTGTTCCATTGCTTCCAGGCGACAGATTATCATTTTTACCCATCGACTTTCACTTCTCGGTATGGTTCAAGAATACGCCAAAAAGGCTAAAATTAATCCTGAAATCATTTGTATTCGTGAAGAATCTTGGGGGACAGGAGAACCTGGAGATACTCCACTTTTTGCAAAAAATCCTCTTACTGCTCTCAACGCACTCATTAATGATAGACTTTCAAACGCTAAGAAACTTTTTCATGAACAAGGGAAAGAAAGTTATGAACCCTTTGCCGAGTCTCTTTGTCGTGATTTTAGAATACTTTTGGAGCGTATGATTGAGTTCGAATTGATCGCTGATGTTGTCCAACGATATAGAAGAGCAATAAATACGATGGGGAAAATCTCCAACCTAGCCAAAATATCGGAAGAAGACTGTAAATATTTTGATGATTTGATGACGAAGTATTCAAGATATGAACACTCTCAACCACTTGAAACGCCAGTTCCTCTTCCAGAACCAGACGAACTTGAAACTGACTTTAATGGATTAAAAGCGTGGCAAGCTGAATTTAAAAAGAGATAGTTAGCCTCAAGCATACAATATCTTCGATAAATCCTCCACGCATTGAATTTTCGAGAGAAAATAAGTTGGTTAATTAAACTGAAAAATCCTCTCTTTCCGCGTCATATATCCATGAGGAAGTAGATTCTCTGCTTCCTGCCAGTGCCCGCCTCCCGGCTTTGTTCCGGGAGGCGGGCTTTTTGTTGCAACAAATCAATCATCAATAAATATGAATACTCACACATCCACTCGTGAACTCTATCGCAACCGAGACAACAGCCCGCTGGATAGAAACCAGATCCGGCGTGTCGCACCCTCCGTCTTTGCCGGCCGTGAAGATGACAGCCGTTCGAAGAAATACCGCTTCGTTTCCTCCGACTCCCTGCTCGACCAGATGGAAGAAGCAGGGTTCCTCGTCGTCGGAGCTCAGGAACAGCGTGCCCGGAAACCGGACGGCACTCCTACACGCAAGCACCTGATTCGTTTCGCTCACCGGGATGTGCTGGAACACAACCGTGACCAGCGCATCGAAGTGGTCATGATCAACAGTCACAACGGCAGCTGCTCCTATCAGCTCATGGCCGGGATCTTCCGGCTGGTCTGTACTAACGGCCTGATTGTCGGGGCGCGCATTGCCGCCATCAACATCCGCCACATGGGCCATACCGGGGAGGATGTGATTGCGGCCAGTCTTCAGTTGGCCTCTGAAACGCCCCGGATCATGGACGACATTCACAGGATGCAGGGCGTCGAACTACCCTACAAGCGTCAGGTGGACTTCGTTCATGAAGCGGCCCGGCTGCGAATGGGAGACGACTACGAAGACAGGATACGTCCTGAAGCTCTTCTGTCGCCCCGGCGCTGGAACGACATCGGCTTTACGGCGGGAGGCCCGGCTACCGTCTGGCAGTGCTTCAACCGGGTTCAGGAACACCTGATCCGTGGAGGCATTCCCATGAAGCCACGGAAGGAAGACGTCTACCGCCGCCGCTCCCTGCGGGCGCTCAACGGCATTGACGGCAACACGCGCCTGAACCGGGAGCTCTGGGATCTCGCTGACAGCTACGCCCTGAACAACTGACTTGAAACGACCATGAGAAGAAAACATCATCCGAAGGTGAAAGGTTTGGGACGGACTCCATCGATGACCGGGCTGGAACTGTCCATTCTCCTGTACCTTCACGGCGACTTTGAACGCAGTGACGAGGAGATCATGGCGGAATGCCATGGCATCGAACAGGAGAGCGTCAGGCATGCCGTCCGTGGTTTGGCAGGCAGGGAGTTCATCATCCGTACGAAGGAAGAGGAATTCCTGCTTCGTCCCGACTGCTGGCTGATTACCTATGCCGGACGGCAGGCGCTCAGGCAATGGGTGTCCGCTGCCGCTTCGGTTCGTCGATCATCCCGGACAAAGGTTACCGCATGAGGCACGGCCATGAACATGAAAGGCATCATGATCGCCTTGGCGGCGCTCGTATTGCTGTGTCTGGTGGGACCGATTGTCGTCGGCATCCTGTCGGCTCTGGTAGCCGTAGCTCCGTATCTGCTCGCCGTGCTGTTGATCATGGGCGTCATCGCCTTCTTCCGCAAGTAACTCCGACAGGAAAGGAAGAGAACGAGACATGAAGACGATGCCCATCATCGCGCAACTGCGTTCCACGAGCGGATACGATACGGACGCTCCGTACGTGTATCTGGAATTGGACGAGGAGCTACTGGCCCGGATCGAGAAGGCGGTGTCGCTTTACAGCAGACATCAGCATGATCCTTCGCTGAGGTTGAACAAGCTGACGATTCACGGGCCGTCCATGACGGCTCTGTTGAACCTCCCGGAACTGACGGAAGAACAGCAGAAGTCTCTGGACGACGACGAAAGCATCCTGCTGGATTCGCCGATTCCGGAGACGGAACTGGATACACTGGAAAGCTGCATCCGGCTCTGTGGTGAAGGCATCGACATCCTTGATGCCCGGTGCCTGTATGTCATAGCCTGCAACAAGCACACACGGGACATGTATGAAGCCAATATCGGGGCCGTACTGAGACATCTGCTCGACTCACACCATCATCCCGGAAAGGAGGTGTTGCCTGATGCTGGCGATTGAGAAGTACAAGGGCACCCGCTTCTGGGCTGTCTTCCGCGACGGAGAGCTGTTGGCCGTGACCGTGTACAAACGGGGAGCCGAAGCGATCGTCAGGACGCTGGAAGCCAGGGACGGATAAGGCCGCCATTCAGCAGCTCTTCTTCATCATGAAGGAGAGCCGTTTTTTAGTTCATAGTGAAAATTCTCGAAATATGCCCTTTATTGATGGCATTCTCAGACTGTGACACATTCCCTCGGACGGTATAACCGTCCTGAGGTGCACCATTCGCTTCGCTCACGGTGCACCTCAGGAATGTTTCACAGCCTGAGACTATCATCAAGACTCGACGAAAATCATCTTTGGGCAATCGTCATTTTCTGCTACCGTGGCGAAGAGGAGATTCTCCCTCTCACCATTGAGCAGGCACGCACTACGCTTCCTCTCGCCAACATTCACCTGTTCGACGACAAGGCAGACCCCATTCCCGGGAAGCTCGCCGATGCGCTCGAAGAGATGGCCGGGGTGCATTATCACCAGACTTCGTTTGACCGTGGGGTCAATCTCAACGGCTCCGAGTGTATTCGCGGCGAATTGCAGTGCATGGTCAATGCCTGTGACGACGACGGCAATACAGACGGCGTTGTCATCAAGATGGACCCGGATACGCTTATCCTGCGCTCCGGGCCGTTGCTTGACGCGATCTCGAAGGGAGCCGAATGGGTGTCCCATAACTCCATGAAAGGCCACTTCGCAGGCATGTTCTATGCCATGCGCCGGGGAATCCTCGATATGGTTCACAGGAACGCCAAGCTCATCGAACTCCCGGAGGGTGCCGCAGAGGACGAAACAATCGGGGCTCTGTGCTATCTGGCCGCGCAGCGTAAGTCCTATGTCTGGACGGACATCAGCAACCCGAAGAACCGCCAGTTCTTCGCCGCTTTCCCGGCGCAGGTCGCAGACGAGCCCACGTACGCTCAGGAGATCCGTTTTGTCGCCAAACACGGCTGCATCATCACGGTGGGCAATACGAACATCCTCGGGATGCCTCGCGCCTATCGCGTGAAGATCATGCGTGACCTGCTCAAGGAATACCGCAACCCAACGGAAGATGAAGCTCTGGCCGGTGTTGACGAGGTGGAGCCGGATCTTCCACCGGGCCCGGCACCGAAGGCAGCGACTCCGAAGGCTGTGGCGAGATTCCCGCCGGATGCTCCGGTTCCGGGAGGGAACGCTCCAGGTATCACCGTCGTTGACGACGAAGAATAACTTCCAGTGTCCATATACTCTGGTGGTTTCATGATACTAAACAGCCCGGTCCGTAAGTCTTACGGGCCGGGCAATTTCTGGTTTCTGAAGATTACCAATATCCCGGCGGGTATGGAGTCGGGGTTCAGGGAGATTATTCCGGATGCTTGCAGGACAGGCGTGACTGCAAAACTACCTTGGCTGGTAAGAAGAAAACGTGTGTGCATGGATGATTTTGGTGGACGCATTGAACGGTTTTGATATGTTTTGGCTCCAAACCAATAGTTCTGCTCATGAAAAAAGATATGCCATCTTCACTTGACAGGTATAGAGAGCTTGTTCGTGAGATGATCAGGGACAATGATACGGATTTGTTGGATAATATAAGTACAGCGCATGCCAGAATTATTGTGCAGGAGTTGCTGAGGTATGCTCGTACTACCGTGAACATCGTATGCACGAAGTTGTCGGAAGATGTGTGGGATGATCCTGAGACACTGGATGCCTTGAGGGAGGCAGTGGCTGGTAATGCCAGTCTGTCAATCAGGATTGCAACTAAGGCTCCATTCCCTGAAGCCCGGAAGTTTGTTACGTTGGCAAAGCAATATGGAGCTCGGTTCTTTAATGTTCCTGATGCTAACGTGCCTGATTTTTGTGTGGTGGACGGGTTACGATTTAGAGTAGAGGTTGACAGGGAAAAGCGAGAGGCTCAAGTGTGCTTCTATAACGACACGTTGGGCGGCTTGCTTGATGATATTTTCGAACGCCAGACAAGAGCGATTGAACAGCCATGATTCCCGGCGAACTATCGCATGGTTCTTTGTGTAACTACGAAGGCTTTTTGAGTCTTGTGTGTTGCTTTCTGGTTCTAACCTGTCTGTTTGATAGCCCTAGTAAAGCATTGGCAGATATATTTGAACGTAAGTACAAGGCAGCCAAGGAAAGATTTTCCGCAGAACTGGATGACATAAGTAAGGGAAAGAGGCGTAAGTTTGCTTCTTCTGACTTGGTAGGTGGTATTTATTCGCAATGGAAGGATAGTTATAAAAATACGACCAACAGAGTAAAATACGCCTATAATGTTACTGTGTTCATGGTGTGCTTGTACTCTTTATCTGTTATTTTTTGTCATGGAAGTCACTGGCTGGATGTATGGAATGTTCTGGTTGTTCTACCTCCGGTTCTGGCTTGGGGATTGCTGTGCGTAGTATATGGCTGGCATCGTGTACAACTCTCCCGAGAAATACGGCTGCATAGGGATGAGATTAAGCGTGAGAATATTCGTACAGCCTACAGATCAGAGAATCAAGATAGTGATACCAGTTTGCTTGAGAGTATGCTTCAACCTTTTGCCAAAGACAAGAACTCTAAAGGGGAAGATGCTGAAAAGTAAGAGCACTGTTAATGTTTTGAAATTCTAAAGTGTTGATTTTCTTTTACTTATCACGCTGCCATGTTTTTGAGCTGTCTCTTTCTTACTACTGTCATAATGATAGCGTTATGTTGAAATATCTTCTTTGCGAGTGTTATATACACTTGAGAAAGGAGATTCTTATTATGAATGAAGACAAATCAATCAAACAACCTTGGCCCCGGAGTGCGAAGATCACTGTGTGGGTGCTGGGAGTATTGCTGCTGGGCTCTCTTGTGCTTACTTACATAGTACAACATATATTAGGCCAGGAGATCATAGACCTGCAAAATAGTCTTCCTATCTATTGAGTTAGGACAGTGTAATTCTCAACCCTTTGCCGTTCCTGACACGAAACGGCAAAGGGTTGATTTTCTGAACAACTCAAAGAAAGGAGATAACCATGAAGAAGAATATTGCTATTATCACACTTAGTGTGTTGTTGGCGGTTTCCGCTGTCTGGAATGTAGTCTTGCACGACCAGGCATCTAGGTCAGTCCAATCTGCTTTCCCTACTTTCGGAGATTATGTTATTTCCGGGGGGATGTTGGACCCAGCCACAAAAGGTGTAGACTTGGACTGGTTACATCGTGAAACAACCAAACGTCTTCTGAAAGCTCGACACGATAAGGGGTTGCCGAGACCTGAGTTTCGGGAACTACCTGACATTGGAATAAGGGAGATGACCGGTCTTCATCCAACGGAAGATCCGTTTAATTACGATATTCCCTGGGACGAGATTAAGGAGATGCAGGACACTATCCTTGCGGAACTTGCAAAGGAAAAGACATCTAATAGTCATTAAATCACAACCCCTTGCTGTAGAGGCAACTATAGCAAGGGGTTGTTTTTCTTTTAGCTACGAACTAAAATATTGGTATGCAATTACCAAGAACATCATACATGGCAGATATAACTAAGCAATTCAATAGTTCAGACCTCTCACAGTTTCCTTTGCTGAACGGCATCTTGAAGAGAGCCAGTGAAATCAGTCAAGAGCATATTCGGGCAGCGCAAGATCCTCCTGGCGTTATTGCGCGGAAGGAAGAATTAAGACAAAATCCGCAATATCGTAAACACTCAGCAAAGCCTTTGTTTGCATCAAAATATGGCGAGATTGATAACCGGGCATACGCCCAGGCTCCTTATTCCCGGTTACTGGACTTCGGGAAGATTAACCAGCAGAGGGCGCAAAACAACACACTCCTTCCTGTTCCGGAGAAGATGAATCTGTTGCCTGACATCTATCAGGTTGGCGGGAAGTCATATCATGGCGGTTCCGCAAGATTAAGACCTGTGCTGATGCCCAATGAAGGGGCTATTATCGACGGACGTAATTTACACCAGACACCATCCCTGCCACCCTATCAGATGAGAATGTACGGCTACGATAAAGGCTACACGCCCAGTATCACGTCAGGGTATTCTCACGAAACCAACCATGTCAATAATTGGCCGACTGTTCCCAACGGGGAACACATCAGGCGCCAGCAAGCTGCTTCCCCGGGATTCTCGAACGATGTGTACGCTCACAGGCCAGGCGAAGGAGTGCAGGTGATTGCTGCAAGGAAGAGGGAGGAAGCCGCCAGGGCAAAGAAACAAGGCTTGCCTCCGTACGAGATCAGCACTCCCGGCCAGCTCGAAGGGTCTCTTGCCAGGTTGATAGAGGTTGACCCGTATTCTCCTGCCAATCCGGATTTGAAGGGCGAGGAGCAGCGGCTACGCAACTATATGCGTTCTTCCGCAGAGGACTATGACCGCCGCAATAAGCCGCAGATCAATTTTTCGGAACTTGAGCATCCGGCGCAATATAGGCTGAAAGAAATGGCGCAGGAAAATACGAAGTTTTGGCTTAGAAGGAATCAGGCTGACGTGAAAGTAGCCGATGTAGGGAAAATGCTGCCGCCAGAGAATATGCGCCCTGCGGAGTTTGGCAAGCAGGAGAAGCGTCTCGCTCTGCCCTATCCCATACTTCCCACAACCTCGACTCCCTATCAGCCTGGAACATGGGCCGGGCATCCAGTCGTGCGCAATATAGCCAGGACCTATGGGAATGTTGTTCCGGACATTGTGAAGACTAATCGCAATACAAAACCAATCGCTCAGCAGCCCACTCAGACCCAGTTAGCACAACCACAACCTCCCGTCCAAGCCCAACCACAGGCTCCACAGCCTCCAGTTCCTCCTACCCCGGTTCTCGCCAAGCAGGCCAGGGTTGCCATCACTCTCAACTCATCGTACGATCGTCTCATGAACCCTGACCGCCTAACCAAGATTGCCGCAATCTTGCAAAAGGCAACGGACGATCTGAAGCTCTCGGATCGTCCATCAGGCAAGCGTATCCAACCTCCCCGGGTGATGAGCACGCCTACCTCCTCAGAGCTGATCCGGCAGAAGCGGGAGAGCGAGGGGGATATGCAGGCCAAGCAAGCCTCCCGGAAGGCTATGAGTGCTGCCTTCCCGCACTGATTTCCTGAAATTACAGGCGTATTCGTGCTATGTATACTTGATGAGAGTAATTTAACACTCGAACACATTATATTATGAATACGAAGTCAGATTATCCTGTTACGGACAGCATCACGAATGTTGTCGAAGTCGGCATTATCACTGCTGCTGTGGTGTCTCTTACAGCGTGTGAGGTCACGCGCCATATGGGTCATGCACTGGAGGGAGGTGTCTACAAGGGCATCAAGTCATCCTGGGGCCTCGTGAAAGGCGCCAAGGCTCGCCTGGTGTCTTACAGGGAGCGCATCAGCGAGAAAGTCAGCAAGGCAAGGTCGGAAGCTATTGTTGTAGCCGGCGAAGAGGCAGTAGCCGACACCCCGGCGCAACCTCCTGTTGAAGTGCCTGTGGAAACTCAGGCACGAGATGAAGCTGCACCTACCCCGGCAGGAATGCCAACTCCGGCGTTTGCATAATCAACCATAGCCAGCACGAGCTTGTCAGAAATGACAAGCCCGTGATGGTGGCATATCAATTTTTATCTCCTGATGGGTATGTTACGTGACGTGGTGAAAGTGCGCCCATAGCCTGCCTGCTGGTACAGGCTCCGGCAATGGGGATGTGGTTTTCATGAGAGATATGTACCATATAGTAAACAAAAACAAAAATTATGTATTATATATGATACATAATCGAAGATATCAGGACTCTCCTGAAGATGAATTGACTGAGTTCGGAAATCCAGCCTCTTTCGGGCGCAGCGAGCCGCCTCTCCATCGGTTCAACCGGCTTCGCCTTGCTCCTTACGTTCACATGGTTACAGCCTTCGCTTCGCTCGGCTGTAACCATGTGAACCATATCGTAGCATTGAACCATTGAGGCGTATGCTCGCTGCTTGCCCCGGAAGGCAATGCCTTCCGGGTTGGATGGAATTATTGTTCAGGTATCACTGGATAAAATCGCCATATACTTCCCTTTTCATTCTTGCCCTTTTGTTTGAAGAAAGCAGGGATTTTTCTCTTGCCTCTTTCTCCTGAGACAGGTTGTGATCGAATGAACTTCAAAGCCTCAGGACTCAGTATTTTTGATGTTGGAATGAATCCAGCTCGAACGCAGGTTATAATTTCCACGCCTTCAAATATTGCGTTGTTCACTATTGCATATTGCAGGAATTCTTTCGTCCACCGTTCACTTTGCTCCGTTCTATACTTGGCATCTGTGTACTCATACCCGCGATTCGTTGCAGGCAGATACATGGAAATACGATCATGCGCTACCAGAATACCTCTCAGGATTCTATTCAACAGATCAGGATAAGAGGAAGCATATACGCTTGAACTCACTCCAGGGATCCGTACATCCCCATCATCAGAGCTTACTCCATCATGGTATTTTAGGCGTACTTCCAAGCTGGACAAGGTTGAGATTTTTACATATCCCGAGATCTCAACGCCTTTGCGAGGATGCGCGTTAAATCCATCATGGAAGTATTCAAATGAAAATTTAGTACCATTTTTTCTATTTTCTTCAAAGTCCTTGAATTTGAATCTCTCCTCTCTGATCTCAGGACGAATATTTAATCCCAACTGATGGACAAACCATGTAGCTGATGGCACTCGAAAGTGCCAATCTACTTCCAGACTGCGTATAGTTGCTGTAGAGGGGCAATCCATCCAGTTCTCCGGCATATCGATGGCGTCCATCAGATTATCGACTTTATGAATGGCTCTTCTAAGATCTGCATAGTGCAAAGCAAGGAATGCTTGCAAAGTATTGGTCAGAGCATTTAAAACCGCTTGTTGCGATGTCTGGTCGTCATCAAGGTAGTTGTCTGTTTCTTCCTTGGCATCATAGGCTTGGAAAAAGCTACGAACGCATTCTTGCGGTGTCAGGGACTCTTTGCTCAGAAAAGGATAGTGTCTTAATGCCCGCTGGGGGTTTCCGGAAAAGTAAACTGTATACTTGAGAAATACATCTTTCGACCCCTCTTGCTGCTCAATGGAAATTTTATGGTATGCCTTTCTGTCTCCTTTTCCTGGCAAGTGTAGCTGTACAGGCAGTTCACCGACAAAAAGGTTTCCGGTTACGTTCTGAAATGGGATCGGAAACCTTTTTTCTGCCAGTATTTTCCTCTTCTTTTTGTGATGGTTGATGGAGCAGGCTGTTTGCCTTGCTGTTATATTTTGATGCTCGTCAAAAACGGCATCGTCATCATGCAGTTGTTTCCATGATCCATTAAGCAGACTAGGCGTATCTGTTCTTGAATTGCCTGACAGTAGGGCAGCCAAATGACGGACCAATTTACGTTTATCTCCGCTATGTGAACTCAGGCAGTGCTGGAATTCTTCCCGTTTGACAGGAAGGATGAAAGAGTAGGTGAAGCTGAGCCTGTCGATAACGATGTAGGGGAGGGACTGAATTCCCTGTACCGTTATCCCGGTCGAAGCCAGTTGGATGATGCGTTCCACTAGTTCAGGGCTAGCCTGACAGGCCGGGAATAGTTTCTCCCCTTTTCCGTCTATAACATGTATTGGGTTGTGCTGCCTTTCAAGGATGAAACGAGATGATTTGGTGTGTCGAATTTGCATTGTAATTGCATGAAGCTGGAGCCAGCTTCCGGGCTAAAAAATGGAGCCTTCAGGCGCTCTTGATACTGAAGGGGGTAAAATAATGAGGGATCTCGTTTGGATCTCCCGTTCAAGTGAAATGAGACTCAGTGAGTCTCTCTCCCGGCTATGCCGGGGTGCCTGCCTTCATCAAGAACGCAGGACAATTAACCTTATTAAGTAATATGAGAAATGCCCCTGTCGTGAAACCCCGGCGAACTCGCTGGGGGGTGGAACTCAAGGAACGGGTATGAGGAGCTAGGCCACCGTTTCTTGTACGTCCCGGGTTGATAGAAACCCAATGAAACGCTTGAGAGCGTTAATATGTCCTGCACTCAATGGTGACTGACGGACAACGAAAACCAGTTACTATATCTGAAGATGGAGGTCAACAAAAACAACAAGCTAATGACTTGTTTCTTCCGGCAACACCTTGAACCATGCTTCTCCTTCGGCAGCACGAACGCCTTCCCGGTAATGCTTTTCCGTCATGTTGGTTCCCGAGTGTCCAAGCCACATGGATACCCGGGGTATATCGTGTGTCTTGGCTGCGGCATATGAAGCGAATGAATGGCGCAGGGCGTTACGCGGCAGTGTGATGCCTGCCTGCTTCGCCAGTTTGGCCAGACGGTTTCCATGCTGTCCCTCGTAGTATTGCCAGTCGGACTGGTCGGGTACAGGTTCATATTCAGCCAACGCAAGCCAGGCTTTGGCTGCTTCAGGAAGGGGGACATACCGTTGCTTCCCGGTCTTGGCTATGGAAGCCGAGACAAATATTTCATCCTTCTCATCGAGAATGGCTTCCGGAGAGATTCTGACACATTCTGAACGACGAAGGCCACAAAAGGCTGCCAGAGCCAGACGAAAGAGCATTCCTTTGTCATGTTCGAGGGCGGCCTGAAGAAGTTTCTTAAGTTCGGAGGGAGTAATGATTCCGATTGTAGTCGATCCTGCTTTGGGCGCGAGTGTCCTCTCGACAGGGTTATATGCAATAAGGTCCCGGCTCTGAGCCCAGACGAAAAAGCCATGAAGGGTTGCCCGGTAACGTCTCTTCGAGGCATTGCTGAGGTCCTGGTTTCGATATCGAAAGGAATTCAGTTTTCCTTCGATTATATCCGGCGTGATTTGATTCAGAGGAAGTTCTTCCCAACCTTGTATCCACTTTTGTAGTTCCTTGACCATGTTCCCATGGTGGGCTTTTTTGATGAGGTTTGATTCAAGCTTCTTATCGATTACTTCCCGATATTGCCCTGCGAGGGAACCGAATTTCCTTTTGAAGTCCACTTTGACCTGTTCTTTCTTGTTCGCAAGGAATCTGGTCAGAGAAAACAGATTGGTCAATTCCTCAAGGCGATCCAGGTTTTGTTCGTCCGTGCGCGTGACAATCCAGTTTCCGTCAGCGTCTTTCCGTCCATAACTCACTCCGTTGGCGATTTCCTGCTTCAGGTTCTTCAAGGCTTCACGGACAACCAGATACAAAGGAAGAGAAGATTGTAGGGTTACTTCATCATAGATGTTCCTGAACTCTCGCCACAAAAGGATGGCGTTGTAGTCGCTTTCATCGACATGTTCCCGCCATTCCTGCTTTCGCAAATGTTCCGGCAGCATATCATCCAAGGACTGATGCTGAAGGTGTTGATAGGCTTCAAGAGCTTCTTCGTAGGAATCAAAAAGTCGATGAGTTTCCCGGTCGCCGGACATATCGCGCACCAGCCATTTTTTCTTGCCCCGGTGCTTTCTCGGGGAAAGAGAGGCATGTGAACCATACTGTTTTTTTCGGGATCTTCTCACGGTTGAAAGTATCTCATGGCTCATTTCCATTGACAAACCGAAAGTGTGTACAATCTGTGTACAGTCTTATTTTTTATTGATAATCAGTAGCCAGAGTTAGATTCAGGTTCTAGTGGGGGTTCCCCCGTGAAGGTTCGAGTCCTTTCGGGCGCACCAAACAAGGCCCTGCAAGTTAACTGCTTGCAGGGCCTTACTGGTTTTATGATGTATTCGTGCATTGGCTTTGACGCAACGCCGGAAGATTGGTGAAGGGGCTGGATAAGGATTATTGCTCCGTTGTTAAGGAACGCCTGTGGTTTTCAGGGGAGGGGGCGTTGCCTTTTTGGGAGTGGATGCCTGCGAATTGTTCATGCGCCAGCTTCATGAACATACAGGAGGAACATTTCCTTTCAGCGGTAATGCGTTGTCTGCGCTCCTGGTCGTAAAGTTTCTCGTAGCGTTCGGCGCGTTTCATTTCCCTCCAGAGGAAGATGCCCATCACGGCTGCCACGGAGGCGCCGTTTTGAACGTATTCAAGCAGGGGATTGAGTTCTGAAGTCGCCATGCAAACAACCGCAAGGGTGTTGGCTAAAACGACACTTGTAGTAACGGCAGTCTGGGTCATGGGGCTGGAAAGGTCATGTTTCGAAACTTCTGCGCGCTTCGGAAATGCTTCCGAATTGATGGAGCTGCAAATGCGGCGGATCTGTAAAGGATTTCCATGTTCCTCCCCACTCCAGGCCGTCAATTTTTGCGTAAAGTTTGCCAAGAGTGGTGTAAAGAGGGTGATTGGGCAGGTAGTTGCGGTCCTGGAAAATTCCAAAATCCCAGGCCAGGCCGAAGTTGTGCCAGCTCTGGCCGCCGCGGGCATTCGTTACTTTAGGGCGTTGCCTGTAGAGGTCATTCTGTTCGGCATACGTGCGCGTTCCGCAGATAATTTTTGCTTCATATCCCTGGTTGACGGCTTCATTCCAGGCCAGTTTGAACCACTGCCGGGCGGCTTTTTGCGCTTCCGGAAGAAGGGTGGAGATGTTCCGTTCGGTGCGTTCGTCAAAGCATCCGGTCTCCATTTTGTACCGGTCGGCGTCCGTGCTCCAGCGTTCCGTTCCGTTCCGCGTGCCGTTGCCGGGAATGCCGTCAATGGCTCCGTGATAGTACCCGGCCAGGCGCAAGAGCCTTTGCCAGTAGAAGGTATCTTTCTGCAGGTCGGAAATGCTGTCAGCCATTGTCGTGGTTTTCCTGTTCCTTTTTCCGGTCTTTGGTGACAATGCCGATGAGGCCTGCCGCCGCCATGCCTGCGGCGATAATCTGGTCGGCAAGAGCTTGTTCGATAGTGGCCCCGCAGGCTGTGGCCAGGGCAAGGAGGCCCAGCCATGTGGAACGTTCCGTCAGTCGATTGAGAATGTATTTGAACATGTGATGGTCGGTTGGTATTGAAAAGTCCCTCTGTGGGAGAAGGGGGAACCCGCCTTTCCGGGAATGCCAAAGGATGGGGAAAAGGTTTTTCCGAATCCTCTCCGCCAATGGGGAAAGGGGGCTATCGGTTCTCCGCACAAGTTGCTCTGAGGTTGCTGCCGCGATTTGCAAAGATTCCGCGGATACTTTTATTGCTTGCCCTAATCGGCAAAATCCGTCACAGGAAACGATACTTGTCTTTTATTCATGAAGATACCATAATGCGCCAACCAACGCCATTATGAATAACCGTTTAACATCGTTTATTATCCGCAGATTTCTACCATTTCTCCGATATGAATATCTCAGGGAATTGGAAGCGTACCTCAGAAAAGAGGTAACCGGTTTTCCTACTGTAATTCCTCCTGAACCTTTTTCCGACCGCCAACAGCTGGAGGCATACCGCAGGGCTCTCGGGCAAACTATTATTTCCGGCATTTGTTACCGGATGTACGGCCTTAAAAAGGAGACGGACAGGATTTACCGTATTTTCCACCTTTTGCAAACGTGCAGTTCCGGTGAAGCTACTGCGGATTTGCGGGAATACGCCGAATCGTTGGGCGTTTCCGTCAACAGAGATTTTTCCAATGGAATTGAACTCGCCGTTCTGCATTTTCTGGACGGCAATATCAGCTTGCTCAGGCAGATTGAGGAATTGCATTCCATTAAAAAGAGGAAATCGTATCGTATTCTTCCCCCCATGAAAGACGCGCTTCCTTTTCCCATGATTACGGAGAAAGAAAGGGAGAAGGAAAAAGAAGGCTGCCGTCAATATCTGTCCCGAATTTTGTCGCAGAAGGGGATGACTGACGTATGCGTTATCAGCTGTGACCGGATTTCCTCTGATTACTGGTTTACCATCAAACGGGGGCATTATCAGGAAACCGTTGATGAGGTTGACACGTCGGCCAAAGAGATAGTCAGCAGCATACGTACTCCCGGGAATACGGACATTGTCATCTACAGGGGGAGTTCGAAATGCCTGTACATCAATTTACAGGTCAGCGCCAGAATCCAATGGATGATGCGGGCCTATGCCGTCATTGCTGGCCGCATGCTGTTCGGCTCGGATATTTGGGAATTAAGGAACCGCTACACCCTGAGCGTGTTTAATAAGAAGTCCATCGCCGACATTGAGGTGTTCAATAATATTCCGGGTCTGCGAAGGGTTGCTGTTTATAAGCTTGTCATGTCCAGGCCTCTCCATGCAAGGAAGAGGACGGAGAAAGAGGTGTTGATGAGGGGATTTACAGGCACTTACAAAAGCCTTTCCGAGCTTGGCGATGAAGACGGCCCCCTGATTGTCGTCCCCAGCGGGTTCCATGTGGACAAGGCGTTTTTTTATTTTGAGTTTGAAGAAGGAGACCCGAAAACCGTTTCTTTAACTCCCGATTCCAATGGCCTGGAATTGGAAAGCGAGCAATACAGGCTCATTGATATGTATTTTGAACAGGCCGGTTTTGACCAGTTGTACAACAGGATTCATGGAGCTTAATTACGGCAATATCCTCGATATCATTATTGAAAGCGAGAGCCTGGAGTCTCCCGATTGGATATGGAAAGCCAGGGTGGGCGGGGATTTTTATCCGGGGCACTGGGTATGCGGCTGTAAACTTGCCGGAATATCCGGTGACTATTACAACCCCGACGATATCGACAATCCTTTGAAAGTGGTGGCTCTGCCTCCGGAAGAAGAGCCTTTCTACGAGTACGGAGGGAACCCCGGGGAAGAAGACCGCAGGCGTTTTTATGTATTGAAGGAACCCTGCTGCCGGGAGCCTGTTGAGAGGAGCGAGCTTTTCGTGCATGCCCTGGTGTTCAGGAAGATTGCTTTGAATATTGCCCGTTCCTGCGGAAAGACGGAGAGGGAAATCAGCGGAACGGAGCTGATTCCGGAGTGCCTGATCAGGCTTTTTGATTTTCCCGTAACCGCCTATTTTGCTTTTGCTTTTGATGAGCGGCTGGTTTCCAGATGCCTGCGCGTCATCCGGCAGGCACAGCCGGAAAGGCCCTTTCTTCTCTTGGTGATGGGGAAGCGTTGGCGGACTGCCGCCATGGAGGCTGCAATTGTTGAGAAGTACAAAGGCATCGTTGTTTCCATTCCCGACGTCATGGTGACGACGAAAGATGGATTTGCCTGGGCGTACGGCTATTCCTGGGAGTGGCTCAGGGAGGGCATGCCTGTTCATGCGCGCACGGGGGAAAGTCTTCCAACCGGAGCCATGTGGGAGGATCTGTGGATTTCCGTGACCGATGAGCGGGAAATAGTTTTTTCCTGTTCACGGGGCGGTAGGGAAGTGAAGGAATTCATGAGGTTTTCCTATCGGGAGGAAAAACGTTTTTTCAGCAGACAACGGGCGGCTGCGGGACAGGATTCCACGAAGCCGGCTTATAAGATGCTGTTTTTGTACGTAATGAATCCGGATAAAGCCTGTTTGGACAAGGAACTTTTGAAAAGGGCCGGGATTGGGAATGAGGCGGAAGCCAGGTCGGATTTGAGAAAAGTTCTTGTGGAAAGGCTGCCCCAGCTGGCGGAAAGGGACCCGTTTGCCAAGAAAAGGGAGAAGTCAAGGCAGGGCATGTACCGCCGGTTCCAGGTAGTTCCCTGTAAATCTTATATCCGTCCTTTGGAACTGATGCTTTCGCTTGAAAGGAAGCCGGAAAGGCACAGGTAGGAGGGCAGGCGGTTATAGACCCTCCCCATGAGCGGCTAGCTGGATGAACTTATTCGTCCAGCTAGCCGCTTTCTTTTGATAAATATATGAATTTCAAATAATAATGATGATGCGGATGTGGGGCATTTTTCGCTAGCTGGATAAGTCCGCACAGGGTTGGTGAATATGCACGAAAAGCAATCACCAACATTGTCGGAAACCGTGGAAAACCACGCCTTATATCTCGCTCAGCGCCTCCGATCAAAAGCAAAATCCATCGGGTTTCAGATACCTGAGGAAGAATATCTGGATGTCCTCCAACGGTTCAGAATCCGATGCTGGGAAATTTGCTGCCGTTACCGGAAAAGTGGGGGAGCCGGCATAAAAACATACCTGGTCAATGCAACCGTTTTTGAGCCGGAACGCTATTTGCGCGAGAGGAACCGGAAGAAGAGGCTGCTGCTGCGGGAAGCCCGTCCGCTTGAATATGAAAATGGCCGGGAAATTGACGCTGACGAGCATTCGGACTTCCTTTCCGGGCTGATGTTCCGGGAAGACTTCGAGCGGGAAATGGAATCCCTGGAGCCGCAGGAAAGGGAGCTGGTTGAGGCATTGATTGACGCTGAAGGGAATTTGTCACGGGCGGCCAGAAGCATTCATCTGGAGGAAAGCAGGGCGCGCCGCCTCCGGAAACGGCTCCGGGAAGAAAAATTCACTTTTTTAAGAAATGGGCGGCAGATTTCCAGAAACGCGGCAAGCAATCATAGTGAAGGCAGATGAACGTTCTTTCTTTTCTGGCGCATGCCCTGTCCGGGACAGCTCCGTGAAGAGCCGTTTATTCACTTTATCAAGAACCGTAAGCATTTGAAAAACAAAATGATGAATACAGCAAAAACATGCGGGAATTCCAGTTCCCAGCCTCAGCGTTCGGAAAATTCCCTTTCCTGTCCCGTGGCAGATGCCGCGGCAGGCCCCTCCCATGAACCCCTGCTTCCCGTAGGCACGGTTACCGGAGATATCAGGAACAACGACATTGTCCTTCCCCGCTTGAACATTGTTCAAAGCGTAGGCGCCCTTTCCGGGATATTTTCCCCCGGCAGCATCATCCTTAACAGGGAAGTCGTGCTTTCCGACGGAAGCGTTCCACTGGAGCTTTCCGTGCTTTCCGCGCGCAAGCAGTTTATTGAAAAACTCCCCTTTGATTCCGTAGAGAAGCCGGCCGTCTTCAATTCTCTGGAAGAAGTAAGAGCCGCCGGCGGCACGGTCGGCAGAGAGCCGGGAAACCGGCCTTCTTTCGCTCCCGTTCTGCATGTGCAGGCACTTTTCAAGGCTCCGGAGGGCGTGGATTATCCCTTTCCCCTGGAGTACGAAAGAGAGGCTTTCGGGCTGGCTGCCTGGTCCCTGCGCGGCATGGCTTATTACCTTGCGGGGCGCGACATCCTCACGGCTTCCAGATTTGCCCTGAGGAATGAAGTATTCGCCGGCAGGTGGAAGCTTACGACCAGGCTCAGGAGGCTGGAACATAATGGCATTTTCATTCCCGTGCTGCGCAGTGCGGGCCGCAGTACACCGGAGTTCTCCTCCTTTATCAGGAGCATTGGTTAAATTTCTTACCCTCCGCAACGAAGAGCAGCGCTCATGAGCAGTCCAATCAGGAGATTATTCGTCAACGGGTTCCCGAGCCTCTACGGAGGAGCGGGAACGGAACTTCACCACCAGATCATTGTCTGGCGCAAGATGGGCGTGGAAGTCCATCTCATCCCGTCCTGGGATTATCACGGGGAGCCTCTTTACAACGAAATGGTTTCCCTGGGCGTCATCATGCACGCCCCCGCGGACTGGTCGGCCGTCCAACCCGGCGACCCCGTGCTCGGTTTCTGCAATGCCGGCTTCCTCAACGCCTTGCCGGAAATACGCAGGCATACGAAACGCACAGTTTTCATCAACTGCATGACGTGGCTTTTCCCCAGGGAAAAGGAGGCCATGCAAAAGGGGGAAATCGCCATGTTCCTCTATCAGAATGAAGCCGTCCGCCAGGAAGCCATGCCCGTGCTGCGCAAGCTCAACGGCGACCCGCAAGTGCAGTTCCTGACCTTCAGGCCCTATTTCCATGCGGAATCCTTTCCCTTTATCCGGGAACGCGATGAGGATTTCTTCGGCTGCGGGCGCATCTCCCGCCAGGATGCCGACAAGTTCGCGGCCAACACCCTGCATATCTACGGCGCATTTGAATCCCCCGTGGAGAAGCGCGGCCTTTTCCTCGGTTTTGACAAGAGGAGCGAAGCCAAGATAGGCCGGCCCTTCGACTGGATTCGGATTGCCCGCAATCAAAGGGAAGTTTCCCAGCAGGCTTTTTACAGGCACAGCCGGATCATCCTCCAGCCGACGGATACGACGGAGAACTGGCCCCGCATCGGCTTTGAGGCGATGGCCAGCGGCAGCGTGCTCATTGTGGACAACCGGGGCGGGTGGCGGCAGATGGTGGAGCACGGCAAAACAGGATGGCTGTGCAGCAACGAAAGGGATTTCATCTACTACGCTTCCAAAATGGCCTGTGAACCGAATCTTCGCGACGACATGGCGGAGGCGGCCCGGGCGCGCGGCCTGGAGCTGGGCGGGCTGGATGTTTCCCTGGAGAGCTGGAAGGAAGTGCTGGAGGCGATGGCAAGACTCCCGGAATGAACATGGAACGGAAAACCGGCCTTATGAATAAAAAATATGTTTCCCCGTGTTTCCTGCCCGGCATGCGGCTGGGCAACATCATGTTCACGCTGGCGGCCGCCTGTGCCCACGCCCGTACCGTAGGGGTGGAGTGTCGGGTGCCCTGGGCTTACAATGACGCTTCCCTGATGCTGCGCTCCCGGCTCGGCGGCTGGGTGCTCCCTTCTACGCCGTGCGGCACCAATGAACCTCCATCCTGGCAGGAACCTTCCTTTTCCTATTGTCCGGTTCCCTCCCGCATCCGGACGGGCGGGCTTCGCGGCTACTTCCAGAGCGCGCGGTATTTTGAAGGGCAGGAAGCGTTCATCCGGGCGCTTTTCGCGCCTCTCACCGCGGAGAAGGAGCCCGGCGCCGTTGGCATTCACATCCGGCTTGGGGACTACAGGCGCCTCCGTGACAAGCACCGCATTCTGGACCCTGGTTTCCTGCGGAGGGCCGCAGGGCATTTATCATCCGGGAAGAACCGTCTGGTGCTGTTCAGCGATGAGCCGGACGAGGCGGCGGAGATGCTTGCGCGCGTGCCGGCATTCGGACGCTTTGCGCTGGAAATCGACCGCGGCGCTCCGTGCGAATCCCTCCGCCGCATGACGGCGATGGAGGAACTCGTCATGTCGTGTTCTTCCTTTTCCTGGTGGGGCGCGTGGCTGGGAAATACCCGGAAGGTCATCGTTCCGCGCGACTGGTTTGTCGGCGGTGTGGAAGACTACCGGGATATTTACCTGCCCCATTGGGTAACACTGTAATTCCGCCACGAACCCATACCCGTAAAACAATGAATACGAGAACCGTTACAAGCCTCTGGGTGGGAGGGGAACTTCCCCTGATGTCCGTTCTGTGCATCAAATCGTTCCTGGACCATGGCCATGCTTTCCAGCTTTTCAGCTACCGGAATTACGACAATATTCCCGCAGGAACGCTTGTGCGCGATGCGCGGGATATTCTCCCGGAGGAGGCGATTTTCCATGATTCCCACAATAGCCTGGCACCGTTTTCCGATTGGTTCCGCATGAAATTCCTTTCACAGGAAGGCGGCTTCTGGGTGGATATGGACGTCATCTGCCTGGGTGATGAACTTCCTGCCTCTCCTCTCTGGTTCTGCAGGGAGTGGGCGGAGGTGGTGGCCGTAGGCGCCATGGCCTTTCCTCCCGGTCATTCCGTTCCCGCAACCCTGTGCCGCCTTGCTGAGGAGCCGGCGCTCCGCGTTCCCTGGGACTCTCCGGAAGAAGTCCGGGCCAAGGAGGAACTGCTCCGCCGTGTGCCGGATGTCGCCGATCGCCGGCGCCAGGTGCCATGGGGATTTTGCGGCCCCACCGGGATGACGCGCGCGTTGCGCCACTGCGGCCTGTTTGACCGGGCCGCTCCGTCTTCCCACATGTATCCGGTCCCCTGGACGAGATGGCGCGACTGCTACAACGGCAACATACGCCTTGCCGGGCCGGAATTGTCCAATGCCTGGTGCGTCCACCTCTGGGGAGAGATGGCCAGGCGGGAGCCGGACGCCTGGGAAAATATGAGCCGCAGCAGCATGGCAGGCGAACTGCTGGACAGGCATCTGCCGGGCCACGCCTGGAAGCCTGCCCCCGGGCCGCGTAAAAAAGTGAATGTCCTGGTGGGCATCTGCAGCTGCACAGGCGCGGCGAACCGCCGCAAGGCGTGCCGGGAGACCTGGCTTTCCCATCCTCAGGAGGGTGTGGAATGCAGATTTTTCCTGGGGCGGCGCACTCCTTTGCCCAATGAGCCCGATGTAGTGGCCCTTTGGGTGGAGGACGATTACAGGCACCTGCCCGCCAAGGGGCTCGCCTTTTATCAATATGCCCTGGAACATTATGACTTTGACTGGCTTTTCAAGTGCGACGACGATACCTGGTTGGCGCTTGACCGCCTGGAAAGCCTCTGCGACGGCCGCTATGACCTTGTGGGCGACATGTCCCTGGCGGACAGGGGGTTCCCCAGCGGCGGAGCGGGCTACCTGATGAGCCGGGCGCTTGTGGAGGGTATTGTGGCGCACGGCGGCCGGGTTCCCGCCGTCGGGGCGGAGGACGTCATCTTCGGCCGGCTGGCGCGGGAACTGGGCGCGCGCGTCCATGCCACGCCGCGCCTCTTCCTCAGCCATGCTCCGGCGCCCCACCGCCTGAATGACCAGGTGAGCGCCCATTGGTGCTCTCCGGGCAGGATGCACGGCATTGAGGCCCTTTTCCATGATGAGCCGGTGGCCGTTTATGACGCCGTGCATCCCCATTGGAGGGACGAACTCCTGTTTTTTGCCCGGGGCCGTTTCATGCGCGGCGCCGGCGGCTGCGCCGGGCGCTATGTCCTGCAGGATGGGCTGCTCACGCTGTTCTGGGATGACTGGGCTCCGGAAGCTCTGGAAAAAAACGGCAGCGGATTTTCCCGCGGTCCGTTCTCCCTGACCCCCGTCGCCGGCAGCCGGCAGCTTCCTTTTCCGGAGTCCGTGTCCTGACGGGCATGGCCTCCATTCCCTGTTCTTCCCATCCGTCCGCCGTGGTGCGGCACGGGGAAGGAAGATGAACCAATCCAATCGGCGCCTTTCGCGCCGCAATAAAACAACAATCATCACACAATGTTTACCAACGATCAACAAAATGACGCCCCCTCTTTGAACAGAGGTTCCGCCAACAAGATGAACTCCAACCCCGCCGCCGGGCTTCCCGATGCGGCCAGCCAGCCCGGCGCGCCGAGCGCCGCAGCGCCCCTCCATGCCATGTCCACACCCATTCAGCCCTACGGCGCGGATTCCGTTATTTATGAGAAATCCGACAACTTCGTTCAGACGTCTGCCGGTGCCGACGTCTTCATGACCCCGGTCAACGACACCTTCAGCGTCCCGGAAGGCGGGGCCACGGCCGTGGCCAGCCTGACGGTGGACGACTGGGGCAAGCTGACTATTTCCGGCCCGGGCGGCACCTTCGAACTGGACCTGACCCCTGACGCCGATGAACCCGGAGAACTGGGAGGCCACCAGGAATGGACCAAATCAGGCTCCTTTGAACTATCCGAAGGAACGTACGCCCTCTCCATCACGCACCAGAACATCGACATACCGCACAACGAATACAACCAATCCGTATGCCGCTATTCCGTGACGGTGACTGCCCATGGAAGCTCCGGCGGTTCCTCCAGCTCCTCCAGCTCCTCCAGCAGCTCCTCTTCGGACATGCCGCCGGAAGAAAAGGAAATCTGCTGCCGTTGCGGTACGTGCACGGACGCGGAAGGCAACGAATACACCATTGCGGCGGAAAAACTGCCGGGTGACCCCGGCGTGGAAATCTGCATGTCCCAGGCCGAATTCCTGGCCAGGGGAGGGGCTTCGGCTCCGTCTCCCGCGGCCTTCAGCCTCCGTTCCGCGGAAAACGCCCGTGAAACGGCGGAAGCCTGCGGCGGCCTGAAATACGTGAGCCCGTGGGCCTGGCGCGCCCATCTGGACGAAACGTCCGGCCTCATCACCATCGTGCCGCCGGTGGGCGCCGCGCTTTACTTCAACGTGCAGGCCGGTTCCGATACGGCCCTGCCTGCGGGCATCTCCCGCAAGCGCGACTTCAGGGTGCAGCTGCTGGATGAAACTCTGGCTCCTGCCGCTTCCGGCGCCCCCGCCTACCTTTCCCTGGTGGACGCGGACGGGCAGAAAATCCGCTTCTCCGCGGAAACCGGCGCTGTGGTCGGCATGACCTCCGCCTCCGGCAGGGTTCTTCTGGCGGAAGACTACTTCCGGAATGTGAGCAATACGTATGACCATGAGGGCAGCCTGGTAAGCAGCTACAGCGCCGCGGAGGGGCTGATGCGCACCCGGACCGGAGCGGGCGGAGAACTCGTCCTGGAATGGTACGCTCCCGCCGCCGTCACGGCTCTGGCCGACGGAACATACGAAGTAACGGGAGAACCCTATAAAACCTCCTCCTACCTGTCCTCGGAAGAAAACGGCGTGCGGACCACCGTCATCACGCGCCAGCAGCGCGGACTGCCGGCCCACACCATCACCCGTACGGAAGAACCCGGCAGAGTCAGCATCGCCAAAGGCCAGGGGGACGACACCATCATCCGCACCATTGAAACCAACCGCCTCTACGGAGGCCTCTCGGAACGCATTGAGACCGTCAGGGGCATCCACGATGCCGAGCCTGTTTCCTGCAGCCGCAGCGTCAGGCAATACACGGACGGCGGCTGGCTGCTGGTAAGCGAAACGGAAGCCTTCAACACGCCGCTGGCGCGGACGACCTCCTACGAATACAACAGCCAGTACCGCGTCTCCCGGATCAACCGCCCGGACGGCGGCTACACGCGCTATGAATACGACGGCGAAGGACGGGTCACGCTTGAGGCGGCGCCCTGGGCCGGCGGCGGAGAACAGGTAACCCGGACCGAATACGCCGGCCTGCGCTTCTACGACAACCGTCCGGCGCGTGTCGCCGAATTCCGGGTGCTGTCCGACGGCACGGAAATCGAACTGACGGCCGCCGCTTACGCCTATGAGCGCTCTCCCCTCATGGAACGGGTGACCAAAACCGTGACTGCCGCCGGTTCCGGCCAGGAACAGACAAGCGTGGAAGAAACGTATGGAGAAGCCGCCGCCTATCCCTATGCCGCCGGGCAAACCAAATTCACCCGGGACATTGCCGGCGTGGAAACCTTCTATGACTATGAGGCGGCCGTGGAACACGGCGCCGCGCACAAAAAGACGGCCGTTACCAAGGTCGGCGGCGAACTGGCGGCCGGACAGAGCCGCAAGACGGAATCGTTCCTTGCCGCCAACGACACGGTGCTTGTTGAACAGGAAAGCGTCTGGGATGGCGACAACTGGCTGCTGCTCTCAAGCGGCGCCCATGAATACGACGAAGAAGGCCGCCGCACGAAAACCACCCGGGGCAACGGCCGCGTCACCTCCACGTCCTGGATGTGCTGCGGCAAGCTCTCGGAAACGGACGAAGACGGAATCCTGACGTCGTACGGCTACAACAGCGCCCACCAGCTGGTGGAAACCATCCGTTCGGAAATCAGCGACGGAGACACGGTCGTAACCCCGGAAACCATCACCACCTACACCCGGGACGCCGCCGGGCGCGTCCTGCAGACACGCCGGGACAGGGGAGCCATGACCACGACGGAAAGCGTGGAATACGACAAGCTCGGCCGTATCGTCAGGCAAACCGATGTGCTGGGTCGCGTGACGGCGACAGCCTACAGCGAAAACGGCCTGACGGAAACCGTCACGACGCCCGCCGGCGCCACCCTCGTCACCGAACGTCACCCCGACGGCTCCGTACTCCATGAATACGGCACGGGACAGCGCGAACGCTACCATGTCTATGACATCGACCATAACTGCCTGAGGGAAACCGTTACCCTGGCCGACCAGACCACCATCCTCTCCCGGACCCTGGTCAACGGCTTCGGACAAAGCGTCGTGCAAGTGACGCCCGCGACTGCCGGGTTCCTGTATGACCGTTCCGAATACGATGAACAGGGGCTCCTCATCCGCACATGGAGAGATACGGGAACGCAGGAGGGGGCCGTCGCCATGGCGCCCACGCTCTACGAATACGACGCCTTCGGCAACATGACCAGGGAAACGCTCGCCCTGGCGGAGCAGCCCGCACCGGACAACAGCCCCATCCGGGAATATGCCTTCAGCGTGGAAAACGCGGAGGACGGCGTCTATCTGGTCACGACGCAAACCCGCTACCATGCAGATGGACATCCGCTCGTCTCCGTACGGAAGCGGCTCCTGTCCGAACTCTCCGGAGTTCTGGAAACAAAAACAATAAGTATCGACGAACGCGGCTTGACTTCGGCGGAATGGACGGAGTATGCTGAAAATACGAAAAGAATCCAAAAGAGCGTTATCCCCTCTTCCAGCGTCACGGCTCAAACGGTGGCGGCGGACGGCCTGATGCTCTCGCAGCAGAACCACGCGGGCATCACGGAAACGGCCGCCCGCGCCTA
>ERZ791808.78-NODE-78-length-123437-cov-48.280762_pt1 | contig 123437 bp, 97 predicted proteins | sample MGYA00510305_ERZ791808 | MGnify/ENA primary metagenome ERZ791808 (study PRJEB30046, sample SAMN00792024) | human gut metagenome | study: EMG produced TPA metagenomics assembly of the A metagenome-wide association study of gut microbiota in type 2... | reverse complement strand
AAAATATTTTTGTAAAATTATAGCGATGGTTTGATTGCCTCAAGCCAGGCATCGATACGCTCCTCTGTCTTGTCGTCCTCGTTCACCTCGTCGAGTGCGAGTCCCAGGAACTTGTCGCCATCAATTGCCTCACTGTCATCATAGGTGTATCCGTCTGTAGAAACACCAGGCAATACGGTAGCACCAGCCTCAACTACAGCATCATAGAGTTCCTTCATGCCGCCACAGAATGTATCAGGGTAAGACTCGCTGTCGCCACAACCAAACAAGGCTACGGTCTTGCCAGCCAAGCCGGCACTCTTCAATGTCTTCACGCCATCATACCAGTCATCCTGCATCTCGCCGGCACCCCATGTAGAAGTACCGAGAAGAAGATTCTCATGACTTGCGATAGTAGCGTCATCGATGTTAGCTACATCTACAGCTTCCACGCCCAACTTAGAGGCGATGGTTTCGGCAATCGACTGGCATGAGCCAGTAGAAGAGCCATAAATTACGATTGTTGTTTTCATTTGTCTATCTTACTTTTAGTTACATTTATTTTCGGGTGCAAAGATACATCCTTTTTCCATCATCTGCAATACCTAAAAATGATGGTTTCGCAGAAATACCTAAATATGGGGATAGATAAAAAGTTTTAGGACGATTCATCCTAAAACTTTCTTAAATCTTATACTTTTAGGATGATTGAGCCTAAAAAATCGTATCTTTGTACCTAAAATAAATACATTAATACTTAAACTTGTTATATTTGGGTAGTTTGCAGCTATCGCAGCTATGGTAATGGTTTCAGTAAGCAACGTTTTTGCATCAAGCAGAATGGTAAGTAACGCAGAGGTAGCACCAGTTGATACCGTAGCTCCAGAAGCACCTTCAGATACATTGACAACAGGTACTCCTATCCAGCCACAGGCTACCACTGAGGATTCTATCCAGCAGGAGACACCAGACGAAACTACTACAGATACTCCTGTAGTAACAGAAGAGAACACCCAAGCAGAGCAGCCAGCTACTGTTCAGGAGACTCCACAGGAGAATACTCAAGAGGAGACAACTCAGCAGCAGGAGTCTACAGAGACAGAGCAGCAGGCAAATGCTGAATAAGAATTCACAAGAAAGTTCTATTAAGTTCAATTGAGTTCATTTTGCAATCGACATATAAGAAAAGCGTAGAATCCTGCTGGCAGTAATACCAACAGGATTCTGCGTTATTATTACCCATTGATAAATTTTTGTGTTAAATTCGTAAAAAATACTTGGAAGATAACTGAAAAATGATTACCTTTGTATTAATTAATGTAAGAATGAGTTTTATGCATATACTGAATGAACAGACACGAGAAACATTAAGTCGGAAGTTAGGAAAAACTTACGATGAGATATTGCAGATGAGTGCGGAAGAGCTAGATGCACTTGTCGAGGCTCGTATTGGCAAAAAACTAACTCCAGCATTCTCTCTCAAAAATATGGTTAATAGAGGATCTGTCTATTTGTTTTTCAAACGTTTAGTTTCAAAAAATGATATAGACAAACGTTTAGCACGAATTTAAAATGGATAATAGCAAGCAAATTATAACACTATATGACGACTACAATACGATTATTAAACCGCTTATTGCAGAAGTAGAAGCGAGGACTGAACAGTTCCCGTTACCATTATTTAATGAAATACGTGCATTGCATGACCATATTGCCCGATGCTACTTTAAAGATATAACTTCAGAGCAAAGAATTGCCGAAATTCATAAAGCAGAACGTCATGTACTTAGAATTATACTTGACTGCTATAAGTGTTTGAACTTATCTATTCACGATTCGGTTTTATTATTTGAAAAACAAACAAGACATGTGGATTTGACTGTGCTGCAAAACGGCACTTTTTATCCAAAATATAAATCTCTACGCTCTGATGCAGTAAGAGCTGTACGTAAAGCTAAGATTTTAGAAAGTATCAATACTAGCGAAGCGTTAGATATCTATCAGCAGGCCTACAATAAATATAGTGAATTGGAACTTCTCATGGATACAACAGCTCCCGATGTTCACTGGGCTCGTGTACATTTTACAGTAAGACGTGCTTTACAAGTCATACTATGGATTTTAAGTGCTGTTGCATCAGGAATCATCTCCATAGTATTGGCTGATTTATTCTAGAGTTATTGATATGAGTACAACTATAGAAACTAAATCAACAAACGAACTTTTTGATGGCGCTGTACCGAACACCGATACAGCGCTATTATATTTTATGAACAGCAGAGATGAAATTCTCATCGGAGCATTGCATATAAATTCTGCACCTTATCATGAAGCATAGAAGCATGGAGAAGACCATTCCTCCATTCTTCAGGAATATGGCATATTCCAAATTTAGCACCCAGGATAGCCCCTGCTACTGCAGCATTGGTATCCGCATCTCCGCCTGATAAAACAATCTTTAGGATACCCTCTTTATACGAGGTTGCATGCCAATAAGCCCATAGGGCAGCCCCTAAAGTTCTGAGCGTATATCCCATACTCTTTTCATCATCCAGGCACAAAGAATCCAGACCTTCATAATATGCCAAGTCAACAAATGGAACAATTCGTTCATCATATTGTTTGGCTATGCCAATCACCTCTTCATAATCCAATATCCTGTCTTCAAAGACAAGAGCATGTATGATAGAAGAAACGATAACGCAAGAGCCCACACAGCGAGGATCAAAATGAGTTAACTTACAGATATTCTCTGCATTATTAGCCACATTGTCCTTCATAAGCCCTACCACCGAAGTTCTCATAACAGCTCCATTAGCTGCTGCTTTTTTCTTTCCCATCTTCCAGATAATCTCTGCAGCCTTCTGTGGATTCGAAGTATAGTCGCCAAGAGCCATTACATTATATGTATGCCGACCAATTCCCATGCCTCCATTCATCATCCATTCCTTAAACCTTCTGGCAATATCAAGAATATCTACCTTTTGACAAGCCACAAAGGAATCTAAGATGCATAGCATCATGTCGGTATCATCAGTCCAGTCGCCTCTTTGCCAACGACGACGATGATCATCCTGCACGATTTGTGAATAGTCATCTATCCCATTAGGATAAAAACGATCCACTTCTTGCTTGGACATAAACTCCGTGCTCAGTCCCAAGGCATCTCCTACAGCTTGCCCAAAGATTGTGCCGAGGAATCGTTCTTTTATAGTTTCATTTTCTATATTTTTTCTATTCATACAACCAACAAATCGTAAAGTCATCCATATCAATCACTCCTTGGTGATATAATCCTTTTAGATATTCCTCAAAAGTTAATTGATTATCAGATGCTTGAAGTATTTTTTCGATAACGTCGTTCTTAAAATTAAATCTCAATGTTTCTGCCGTTTTTAATAATTGAGAATTACCAGACTGCTTTAGATATTCCTCTGCAAGTTCTTCGCCAAATTCCTTACAATGAGCTAACTCATACATCATTAAAATATAATGAGATAAAGCATCGCTGGCAGCAAAGACTACAGACGAATCATCTAACACAAATTCACCATTTCTAAAGCCTTCTTCTTCCAACGGGTCTTTGCAGCTTACCAATCTTGGCGGATTATTGAAATCTGCCAATTTCGTAAAACTGTGTTCCAAAATACCAGTTTGAAAACTATAATGGAAAACAACACTATCACCATAAGCCATCCATTTTGCGACCTTTTCCTGGATCTTCCATGCAGCAGCAATAGTAGCGCACGAACCTTCGTTATAGAACTTATTCAGAAGAATGCCATCCCCTTGCTTTGCCTTTTCCTCATGCTCATTATAAAATGATTCCCAGATGCTATCTACCCATTCGTCAAGTTCTGTAAAAGACGTGATAGGTTTATTCTTTGGTAACTGCTCTATGAGATATTGCGACCATTCATCAGCAAACAAGCCACAGCCTCCTGCCCCATCGGATACAGCTATACAGGTATCAGATGAGAAGAAGGAATCCTCGTTTGCTACATGATCATTCCATTTTGCTATGCTTACGCCTCTATTCATATATATTATAGGTTTTGATTAACGAGCATACTCGACAACGTACCAATCTTCATCATCTTGACCAATCGCTCCATACCGGTATTTACACCCATAGCATGGTAGCGGATATCAGCCTGCTTATCTCCAAAGATGGCACGAATCTGCTCATTATAATTTAGTGGCAAGAGACTCGACATATTATAAAGTTTCTCACCATATCCATTTCCGTTCAATTCATCTACAGTTGCAGGGAACACTACTGATTCTGCATGTCCAGGTACAACGTGAATATTGAAGAATAATACATTACCATCATTGGTAAACATCGACTTCAACTGATTAGCAAGTTGTTGCATTTCATCATGTGAGGTACCATTATACTCACCATCTGTGATATTGATAATTGTAGGAGGATAACAATCCTTGTCGTGATGGTCTTTCATCCAGTTTTCGAGCAGACCTTCTGCACGTTTAAAAGCTTTATCCATGTGTGTCCAACTACCATCATGGCGAGCTACCATCCATTGTTTTTTCTCTACTTCTTTGATGGTTATACCCTTACGGGTACGCACCTCTTCCTTCACCATTTTCTTTTGGTAAGGATTATCACGAATCTCTTCTGGAGTAACGAAGTCTTTTCCCTCCAAGCTACCATTCCAAGCGCTATAAGCCTCAGTGCCATAGCCTATCATGGCAATATCAAAGTAATGGCGAGTCTCATTATTCTTCACACATCGCTCCACCAACTCGTTGATTTGGGCATTTACGATACGGGCTACGGCCTCAGATAAAGTCATACCCTCACCATTAAAGGTGGTAATTCTACGCATAGAAACACTTTGGTCCACAAGGAAGATGAATGCTGTAGGATGCTCACGGTCAACACGAGCCGTATATGCATTCTTGCTCTGCAATATCTGTGGCTGGCTTGGAATTGGAATACCAAAGTTACCAATGTTCTTGATATACTTCAGGGGTATGCTGTTCTTTACCAGAATCTCGGCTTGATAGAAAGGCTGTTCATTTATATCCAGGTCAAAATGCTTGTTTGCCTTGACTGTCTGAAAATGAATTTTCTTGAAATCTTCCAGGTTTCCGCCAACGTTGGCACCGCTTCTTGTAGCATTTCTATCTGAAAACTTAGTCTGTTCATCAAAAATCACCTCTGGGTCTATTTCCAAAATTACGGGGTTAGATATACGTTGCTCGCTCATCGCTACATACATCATTGGATGCTGTTTGGTAAAACTCGCTCTCACATAATGTTCCAACCCATCTCGTTGATCAAGTGACCAGGAAGTAGAACCTGGCCCACCGCCTCCCGGCTTAGGAATCGTAATTCCTCGTTCCTCACAATCCTTCCAGGAAAAGAGGCCACCATTCTTAATGATGTTCTCCAAGTTGTCACGATCTGTAAAATGATACAACGTTGTAATATGATGCTGCTCAAGGATATTCTTAAAATCCTCCCAATTATTTCGTTTACTCATAATTTATATTTTGTTGTTATTCTATCAAAAAAGTTCTAATTCCTGTGGCTTATCAACCTGTAGTTTTGCCTCCGTATCCGGTTTTTCTCCATAAGGATAAATACCATCTACGTATGCTTTGATCAAAAAGGCATGAGACAAGGGTTTGCTTGGGTCATCCACATCACAGTTGGTATCATAATCCAACAAGATGATGGTTTTCGTTTTACTTGCCTCCTTTAACCGTTCAATGATTGTTGGCACTTTATTCTCCAACATCCATTGGTAGGTTGGAATATATATCTGCTTTCTAGCTTCTATATATCCTAGGAGTTCCTTGCCATTTACTCCCTTGCGATGTCCCAACGGCTTTCCATACTTGCGTACAGTTCGCTTGATATTCTTCATCGTGTCATTCTGGAACATCTGCACATCTACATCTGCTCCTTCAAACACTTTCAATCCCTGCCAAATAGCCTCTACGCATGTGGCTGTCACTCCATAGCTGAATGGAACTGGTATTCCACCATGCGGATAGAATGGACTTAATTTGATTAAGCTATCTTTGGCATGGCTAGTTACATCCGCAATGATGGCATCGGGATGTTTCTTTAATATGGTTTCGTATTTCTTACGCTTAGATTCTATTAATATCATAATTATTAAACTATATTTACCATGAAATAAATATTTTATATCCAAACCGGGAAATTAATTCTTGTTGAAGATTGTATGGGAATTTGCAGTAACAAAATGCACCTTTACCTATGCTAGTAATACTAGAAGAGATGACTATCTCTGACAGAGAACGACAACCCAAAAATGCATAATCACCTATGCTAGTCACACTAGAAGGGATGACAATCTTTGACAGAGAACGACAATCAGAAAATGCAAGATCACCTATGCTAGTAACACTAGAAGGGATGACAATCTCTGACAGAGAATCACAATCAGAAAATGCAAGATCACCTATGCTAGTAACACTAGAAGAGATGACTATCTCTGACAGAGAACGACAACAAGAAAATGCACGATCACCTATGCTAGTAACACTAGAAGGGATGACATACGATTTTATATTTTGATTTCTGAAAGAAATAATTCTACTTTTATCCTTATTGAACAAGACATCATCCTCATAAACAAAGTTAGGAGATAAACATTCTAATTTGCCTTTCCATTTAGCAAACGGATTGCCGTTTAAGCAAATTACGCTTTTAGGGATGGATATATATTTCAACGAACGACAACTAGAAAATGCCCAATCACCTATGCTAGTAACACTAGAAGGGATAACTATCTCTGACAGAGAATCACAATGAGAAAATGCACCTTCACCTATGCTAGTAACACTAGAAGGGATGACTATCTCTGACAGAGAGCTACAACCTACAAATGCCCAATCACCTATGCTAGTAACACTAGAAGGGATGACTATCTCTGACAGAGAACGACAACTAGAAAATGCACTATCATCTATGCTAGTAACACTAGAAGGGATGACTATCTCTGACAGAGAACGACAACAAGAAAATGCACTATCATCTATGTTAGTCACACTAGAAGGGATGACATAAGATTTTATATTTTGATTTCTGAATGAAATAATTCTACTTTTATCCTTATTGAACAAGATATCATCCTCATAAACAAAATTAGGAGATAAACATTGTAATTTGCCATACCATTCAGCAAACGGATTGCCGTTTAAGCCAATTACGCTTTTAGGGATGGATATATATTTCAATGAGAAACAACGAGAAAATGCACGATCACCTATGCTAGTGACACTAGAAGGAATGACTATCTCTGACAGAGAATCACTACAAGAAAATGCACTATCACATATTATCCTTGTACCCTCTTTAACAGAATAAGCTCCACTTAATTTTCCTGGAAGAACTTTCAACAATTTTCTTCCATCCTTGCTATATTCCACTCCCCATTCATCAACAAAAACTTCATTCAACTCTTCTTCTGTTGTTTCAGTCGATAAATCTTCCTTCATCACAGAAGTTATATTAGGCTTTTCGCCAATAAACAATCTAAAAGAACATGCAGAAAGCTCCTTTCTCGCCAATGCAAGCATAAAAAGAGAGCAAAGTGTACAGAAATCCTTATCACACATCAATTCCTGCAGGGCAGATATGACCTTGCTATTTGAAGGATTGCGATAATCATTTTCTGAGAAGAGAAGTCTGTCTGAGGCACCATAGATATCTAACAAAGTAGATTTCATCGAGATAGCCTTTAATGACAAGGCGATGCTTGCCAAAGAAAAATCATCTATCGTTTCATCGAAATCATCCACAGTACGCAAAGGATGACTGAAATCCCTGGTACCGATAGTTGGAGATTTGCAGCCCTTCATAGAAGGCACAAACATTCCATCATAATCTACCAAACTAAGAGAGCCATCAGGACGTACAATGATATTATCTGGTTTAATATCACCATGAGCAAAAGATTGGGTACGGAGCCAAGCTGCCATCTTGCCAAAACGATAACAAAGCATCGACATGGCTGATTGATTCTGGTAATTTGCAGCAATGTAAGTTTCCATCGTTTCTCCATCCACCCAATCCATCAACAATACAGGGAATTCATCCTCCTCGCATTGACTGTCCACGAAGAGTTCCTTCTCCATATACTTTACCGATGTAATGTATGGAGAATCTAACAAATCCAGTTCGTCTGCAATCTGACGATAGGCATCAGCTCGCCCTTCCTGTTCTTCCGTAAAACACTTCAGGGCATAATATTTCCCGCTACTCTTGTCCTGCATCTTAAACACCACGGCAAAAGCACCACTACTGCGATATGGCTCTCCGTAATCATCCAGTACGGGAGTCAGGTGAGCCAACTGTTCAAGATTATCACCAGCATCTTGAATGGCCTTTACATATTCTGATATCAATGGGTACTGCATAGCTTACACGATTATTAATTGACTATCTTAAGTCGCATTTTCAGACGACAAGGCAAAAGTACACAATAAAATTAAAACCGACAAAAAAAACTGCAGAAAAATGATTAATCATCGCTTATTATTTCTATTCCAATGGAAATATATGAGAGAAAATCTATTCAATGGAACATCTGTAAATCGCCAAACTTTGAGGATAGAGGTGGAGAATGTTCTCCACCTCTTATTATATATATTAAAAAAGGAAAAGGCAAAGAAGGATGTCTTGGAGGGAAGGACTTCCTATTTATGAAGGTATCGATTTTGCTAGTATCTCTTTCTCGCCGTAATAATCAAGGAATAATCTAAAAAGTTACCCAAATATTTTTTCCCCGAAACGGGAACTTAATTCTTGTTTAAGATCATATGGGAAACTACATCCCCCAAAGGCATTGTCTCCGATACTTGTCACACTATCCGGAATAACAATTTCTGTCAAAGAGCAACAAATAGCAAAGGCAAATTTTCCAATACTTGTCACACTATCCGGAATGACAACTTCTGTCAAAGATTCACACTGAGAAAAGGCAAATCCTCCAATACTTGTAACGCTATTTGGAATGACGACTTCTGTCAAAGATTCACACTGAGAAAAGGCAAATTCTCCAATACTTGTAACGCTATTCGGAATAACAACTTCTGTCAAAGATTCACACTGAGAAAAGGTAAATTCTCCAATACTTGTAACGCTATTCGGAATAACAACTTCTGTCAAAGATTCACACTGAGAAAAGGCAATTTTTCCAATATTTGTAACGCTATTAGGAATGACAACTTCTGTCAAAGAGCTACACCCAAAAAAGGTACGGTCTCCAATACTTGTAACACTATTTGGAATGACAACTCCTGTCAAAGATTCACACTTATGAAAGGCAAATCCTCCAATACTTGTAACGCTATTTGGAATGACATACGATGTCAGTTTCTGATTTCTAAATGAGATGATTCTACTTTTATCCTTGTTAAACAGGATGTTGTCTTCATAAACAAAGCTCGGTGATAAGCATTTAAGCTTACCATTCCAATCAAAAAACGGATTGTCATTAATGCATACTACACTATTTGGAATGACAACTTCTGTCAAAGAACGGCAACCAGAAAAGGCTAGGTCTCCAATACTTGTAACGCTATTGGGAATGACAACTTCAGCCAAAGAACAACACCAAGCAAATACCCTATCACATATTATCCCTGTACCCTCTTTAACAGAATAAGCTCCACTTAATTCTCCTGGAACTTTCAACAATTTTCTTCCATCCTTGCTATATTTCACTCCCCATTCATCAACAAAAGCTTCTTTTAACTCATCATTTGTTGTTTCAGTTGATAAATCTTCATTCATCACAGGAGTTATATTGGGCTTTTCGCCAATAAACAATCTAAAAGAACATGCTGAAAGCTCCTTTCTCGCCAAGACGAGCATGAAAAGAGAGTAAAGGGTACAGAAATTCTTATCATACATCAATTCCTGCAAGGCAGATATTACCTTGCTATTTGAAGGAATGCGATAATCATTTTCTGAGAAGAGAAGTCTGTCTGAGGCACCATAGATATCTAACAGAGTAGATTTCATCGAGATAGCCTTCAATGACAAGGCGATGCTTGCCAATGAAAAATCATCTATTGTTTCATCGAAATCATCCATAGTACGCAATGGGTGACTGAAATCCTTGGTACCGATAGTTGGAGATTTGCAACCTTTCATAGAAGACACAAACATTCCATCATAATCCACCAATGTAAGAGAACCATCGGGACGGACTATGATATTGTCTGGCTTGATATCGCCATGAGCAAAAGATTGAGTACGGAGCCAAGCAGCCATTTTGCCAAAGCGATAGCAAAGCATTGACATGGCAGATTGATTGTGATAGTTTGCAGAGATGTAAGCTTCCATAGTTTCTCCTTCTACCCAATCCATCAACAATACAGGATATTCATCCTCCTCGCATTGACAGTCCACGAAGAGTTCCTTCTCCATATACTTTACAGAAGTAATATATGGAGAATCAACCATATCCAATTCATCCGCAATCTGACGATAGGCTTCAGCTCGTCCCTCCTGTTCTTCCGTAAAACATTTGAGGGCATAATATTTTCCGGTACTCTTGTCCTGCATCTTAAATACCACGGCAAAAGCACCACTACTGCGATATGGCTCTCCGTGATCATCTAGTACGGGAGCCAGGTAAGCCAACTTATCAAGATTATCGGCAGCATCTTGAATGGCCTTTACATATTCTGATATCAATGGATACTGCATATTATGTATTGTTATTTTATCAGCTTCTACATATTTTAATGACAACAAATAGGGATATAAAGAAGATGGATGCTAGCCTTTAAAATAAACTAATGTGAAATCATCCATATCTAAGATTCCTTTCGAATTCAGTTCTTTCAAATATGGTTCAAACCGGCTGTTAGATGATGTTGCATCTAACAAAAATTGGAGTACATCCTTTTCAAAATCAAACTTCATTGTCCCTGCCGTTTTCTGAAGTTGGAATAGCCAGACTGTTTAATTTTTCTTCTGCAAGTTCTTCATCAAATTCCTTAGAATGAGCTAACTCATACATCATAAAAATATAATGAGATAAAGCATCACTGGCAGCAAAGACTACAGCCGATCCATCTAACACAAATGCACCATATCTTAAGCCATCGTCTTCAAACGGGTCTTTGCAACTAACCAATCTTGGCGGATTACAGAAATCAGCCAATTTCGTAAAACAGTGTTCTAAGATAGTTGCTTGAAAACTATAACGGAAAGGAACTAGTATACCATCATGAGGATAAAATGGACTCAACTTTATCAAGTCATCTTCTGCATGACTCGTCACATCCGCAATTATCGCATCGGGATATTTCTTCAAGATATTCTCCCGCTTTTTTCGTTTAGAATCAATTACAATCATTCAAATACCTCCTTTCCAAAACGTTTTATTATTTCTAGTTTTATTTGATCCTTTAAAATAGTTTTACCAAAAGCAAACTTTCCTATATAAGAAACTGTTGATGGAATATTGATAAAACCGAGATTTTCACAACATACAAAAGCGGCATTTTCAATGCGACAGACTGAAGTTGGCAAAGAAACAGAAAACAAAGAATGCTTGCATGCAAATGCACCACACGCAATTTCAACAATTCCAACAGGAACATCATAAGAATGTTCTCCTGTCCATCCAATAGCTTCTGTCATCTGTGAAGTATATCTATTAAATGCCACAAACTTATTATACTGCTTTTCCATTTTCCTATAAGCTATTAATCTCGTCATACTAGAATTATACAAAATCTCATCTTTGTATATAAAATAATCAGATTCATTAACCAATTTACCATTCCAATACATAAAAGCTCCATCAACTTTTTGCACAAACTTTGGCAATTTAATTTCTTTCAATTTTTCACATCTAACAAAAGCCATTACCCCTATCGTTTTTAAGGAATGAGGCAAAATCAATTTTTCTAAATTAGAGCACCCCTTAAATGCTTTAGTATTAATGAATCTGCATTCTTTTCTTACTCTGTATGTACCAGAAATATCTTTCGGAGCACGTATCAAAATTAGCCCATTTCTACCATACTTAACACCAAATTCATCAATAAAAACCTGTTTTAAATCATCAAAACGATTTTTCTCTTGCCAACAATTATCAGGTAGAGCAATATTAAACATACGAAAAGATACGAAAGATAGATTTTTCTTTACAAATGCAATATTAAACAAAGAATACAATAATCGCAAATCCGTATCACCCAGTAATTCACTCAAGGATACAACCACCTTGCTTTTACTCAAGTCACGATAGTCCTCAGCAGAGAAGAGTAATCTATCTGCTGCACCATATTCATCAAGTAACGAAGGCTTCAGAGAAATCGCCTTTAATGACAAAGCAATGCTTGCCAAAGCAAAGTCATCAATGGTTTCGTCAAAATCATCGATGGTTCTCAAAGGATGAGAAAAGTCCTTTGTACCAATCGTTGGAGACTTCTGACCTTTCATGGCAGGAACAAACATACCATCATAATCCACTAAGGTCAGAGTACCATCAGGGCGAACCATGATATTATCTGGCTTAATGTCACCATGAGCAAATGGCTGAGAACGAAGCCACGCTGCCATTTTACAGAAGCGATAGCAAAGCATTGCCATAGTATAATTGTCCTGATAGTTTTCGGCAATGTAAGTCTCCATTGTTTCACCATCAATCCAATCCATCAGAAGAACAGGAAACTCATCCTCCTCACAACTGCTATCTACGAAGATTTCTTTGTCTAAGTACTTTACAGAAGTAATATAAGAGGAATCTACGAACTCCAACTCATCTGCAATCTGGAGATAAGCCTCAGCTCTACCTTCTTGTTCTTCAGTAAAGCACTTTAAGGCATAGCATTTCCCTGTCTGTTCATCTTTCATTTTGAACACGACGGCAAAGGCACCACTGCTACGATATGGTTCACCATGATCATCTAACACTGGTACCAAATGAGCCAGCTTATCAAGATTATTGCTAGCATCTTGTATTGCTCTCACATATTCTGATATTAAAGGATATTGCATGGACTTTTCCTGTTAATTATTTTGCCCTCAAAGATACAAAAGACTTACGATACAACCAAATCATCGCTTATTTTTTTATCTTATTTAATATAGAAAGCTATTATGGTAACTACTCTTTCAGCAGAAAAATGTAAAACACAAGAAAGATTGATACGCTCACGCAAAGAAAGTTTTTCCTCGGAAAAAGTATCAAAGTATCATTCTACCTTGAAAATTGATGGTTATAATATTAATACACAGCGCATTAACAAAATGAGACTTCTCTAAAAACGGAGGGAGAAGTATCATCGAAGTATCATAAATTAGGGAGAAGTATCATGATTTCTTGCTTGGTATCGAAAAAAAAATGCTTTATGAAGTGATAATAATAGCATTTACAAGGCAATAAACAGGATGTTTTTGCGTTTAGTAAAACAGAATGTTTTATTCTTAATACTTAAGAAACATGGATGAAAAGGAATTACTGAAAAAGGCTTTTGAGTACGGAAACGTACCTAGCAACATCACCTACTGTTTCACCGAACCATGTCCGATGAAAAACAAATGTATCCACTATCTATCTGCACTCTACAAAAACGAGAAGACTGATAGAGGGGATGCCATTTTCCCAAATGCCCTGAAAAACGGGAATTGCAAGTACTTCGCTCCGCTGCGTGTCGTGAAAATGGCATGGGGATTCGACAAACTCTTTGCCGAAATGAAAGTGAAAGACGCTCCTACACTGCGCGCCGAAATGAGAGACTACCTCGGCAGCAAAGGACAATACTACCGTTACAAACTGGGACAACTGAAACTCCTGCCGGAACAACAGGTATATATCAAACAGCTCTTCGCCAGATACGGATATAAAGATGTTGAATTCGACCATTTCTCAGAAGAGATTGATTTCACTAAAAGCTAATCTTTTTCTCTGCCCTCCAGATGTTCCAGCCATGCCATTTAAGCGGTCCTACAGAGAACACGTGACGGGCTACCGGTGAACACGTGACGGGCTACCAGAGAACAAGTGACGGGCAGCCATTGCCCGTACAACGGGAAACGAGTGCCCAATTTATCAACCAAACTTTGGGCAACGCCAACAAGAGTTTATAGTTTATAATTTACAGTTTATAATTTACAGTTTATAGTTGACACTTAACCATTAATCAGATATCCAATGAAGATAACTATAGTTCATACAAACAACAAGAAGCAACTCCTCGTCAGTACCAAGACGATGGAGAAGTTGCTGCAACGTATCGCAAAAGATGACAGCAGACTTACTGTTACCCATTTCCGCGAATACGTGACCTATATGGAAAGCAGCTACGAATATTACAAGGATATGCCAACATGGATGCACATCTACCCCGCTGCTGAATTCGCTAAAGACGAAAACAACAACCTGAAGATGAAGGCGTGCAACGGTATCCTGATGCTGAAATTCGGAAACATTACGGATGCGGACGGCGTGGAGGGCGTGAAGCGCTCGGTTGCCATGCTGCCTTCTACCTTTGCTGCGCTGGAAGGTGCTGATGGTAAGTCGGTTATCGTATTGGTGAAATTCTGCAATGAAGATGACTTGCTGCCTGCTGAGGAGGCGGATGCCGAACGACTGTACCGCATCGCTTACCAGCAGATTTTGCCTGTATATCAGGCGATTGCCAAGGCTTCGGTGCTCACAGACGGGCCGAAACCTTCTATAGAAGCGGGCGCTAACCTGTCTTTTGAGCCTTCGATGCACAACAGTTTTATGATGACGCTCGATGCAAAACCTTATTTCAACAGTAAGGCGGTAGCAATGAAAATTAACAGCAACATGCGTCCGCAGAACCTGGCTTCCAACACGGAAGATAATCAGCAGATGATTCCTGGTTCCGATACTTCGGAAGAAGAAAAGAAAGTTGATAAGAACAGCGTTCGCGAGAATATCATGAGCATGATGCAGCTGCTGAAAAGTAAATATAACTTCAGATACAACACGGTGATGAAATTCGTGGAATACATGCCGAAGGAGAAAGGTTGGTATGGTTTCCAACCCGTAGATCCGAGAGTGCAGAAGCGCATGACGCTGGAGGTGCAGCTCGCTGACATCCGTGTGAGCATCAAGGATGTCAGGAATTTTCTGGAGTCTGATTATATCAAAAATTATAATCCGATAGATGAATATCTCTTCCAATGCTACGACAAATGGGACGGGAAGGACCATATACGTGCCTTGGCTCGTACGGTTCCTACCAACAATCCTTACTGGGCAGACTGGTTCTACACCTGGTTTCTGGGCATGGTTGACCAGTGGCGCGGTTTTACCCATCGCCAGTATGGCAATTCGGTGGCTCCGCTTCTGATTTCCAAGCAGGGTTACAACAAGAGTACTTTCTGTCGCCGGCTGTTACCGCCAGAACTGCAGTGGGGATATAACGATAATCTGATTCTGTCAGAAAAACGTCAGGTTTATCAGGCGATGGCGCAGTTTATGGTCATCAATCTCGATGAGTTCAACCAGATTTCGCCACAGGTGCAGCAGGGATTTCTGAAGAATCTCATCCAGTTGCCTACGCTGAAATACAAGCCTCCGTATGGCAGTCATGTCATGGAATTTCCTCGTCTCGCCTCGTTCATTGCCACGAGCAACATGAAGGATATTCTCACCGATCCATCCGGCAACCGAAGATTCATAGGCGTGGAACTGACGGGACCGATCGATGTGAGTGTGCGTCCGAACTATCAGCAACTTTTCGCCCAGGCGCTGACCGCTTTACACAATGGCGAAAAGAGTTATTTTGATGCGGAACAGGTGAAGTTGATCATGAAGAACAACTGTCAGTTTGAAGTGGCTGAGCCGATAGACCAGTATTTCCAGCTCTATTTTGATTTGGTTGAGAATGAGAAAGAGGGTGAATATCTGACTGCCGCCGAGATTTTCGACTATCTGAAAAAGCAGATAGGTTCATCGCTCAAGGTGAACAGTTTGATGGGATTCGGCAGAAAACTGGCGAATATGAGTGAGTTAAAACATAAGAGATTTGCAGATGGAATGAAGTATCTTGTAAAGAAAAAGTGAAATAATGATACTTCTATGAGACTTTAATGAGACTTCTCGGCACCAAAACCGAGAAGTCTCATTCTCTTTATCTTGTTATCTATCAAGTCTTTAAGTCGATATTTTCAATAGAAAAATGAGACTTTGAGACTTTTTCTTCAAAAAAAACTTTTTCACGTAAGAGAAAAGTATTATCCTTTAGATAGCATAAAGGAAGGTGCGGATGAACCAGTAGCTGATGATACCTGCGATGTAACCTACGAAAGCAATCCAGGAGATATGCTTCATATACCAGCCGAAGGTAATCTTCTCCAAGCCCATTACTACCACACCTGCGGCACTACCGATAATCAGCATTGAACCACCTACACCGGCACAGTAGGCGAGCAACTGCCAGAAGATGCCATCCACAGCCATATCGCCAGCGGCAGCCACAGGATACATTCCCATACATCCGGCTACCAGAGGCACATTATCAACAATACTTGAAAGCACACCGATGATACCAGTAACCAGGTAGTGGTTGCCATCGAATACGACGTTCAACCCCTGCCCCAAAGCGGTCAATACGCCAATCTCAGCCAGGCAGGATACTGCCATCAGGATACCGAGGAAGAAGAGGATGGTACTCATATCCACACGAGAAAGCAACTTGGTTACTCGCTTCTGAGTACCCTCGGCATCAGCTCCACGATGCAAACCGCGATAGAAAACTTCGGTAGCAGTCCAGAGAACGCCCAATACCAGGAGGATTCCTACGAATGGAGGCAAGTGGGTGATACTCTTGAAGATAGGAACGAAGATCAAACCGCCTACTCCCAACCAGAACACAGCCTTGCGCTGACCTTCGGTGAAATCGCTGACCGATGCATTCTGCTGGGCAGAAACCTCAGGCATCACGAGTTCGCCCTTCAACATGGTCTGAAGGATGAGGGCAGGAGTCACCATGGAAACCACAGACGGGATGAAGATTTCGGCGATAACGCCGGCAGCAGTAATCAATCCCTTGTTCCAGAGCATGATGGTGGTAACGTCGCCGATTGGTGAGAAAGCACCACCCGAATTGGCTGCGATGATGACGAGGGATGCATAAACCATGCGATCCTTGTGGTCGGTGACGAGCTTTCGGAGAATCATGATCATCACGATACTGGTGGTCAGATTGTCGAGGATGGCAGAGAGGAAGAAGGTAAGGATAGCGATACGCCAGAGGAGCGCACGCTTCGACTTGGTCTTCATCACCTTGCGAACCCAGTTGAATCCGCCGTTCTGGTCAACGATTTCCACGATGGTCATCGCACCCATCAGGAAGAAGAGAGTTGTGGCGGTATCGCCCAGGTGTTCCTGGATGATTCCAGTCACCTTCTCCACCATTCCTGCTGCACCGCCTGTATAATCAGGGTGCATCAACTGGAGATACTGCATTGGATCCATCATGTAGAGGGTCCAACAACCTACCAACATCAACAGGGCTATCGCTGCCTTGTTAACCTTAGTCAAGCTTTCGGTAGCTATGAGTGCATAGCCGAGCACGAAAACGACAATAATAGAAATTGTAAGTGTAGTCATTACTTCTTATTTATTATTAGATATTTTTCCTTTATGTATGATTTGGTACCCACAATTGCCAAACGGCTGCAAAGATACAAAAAGAAAAGCAATAACCACACGATTCCTTATTATAATTGTATGAAATCGTTTACTTAACAACGGTTTTCTTCCAAAACCCGTTCTATTTTGCGTATCCAGTGCTCATCGATTTCCACTTTTTCGGCATAAGACTTGAAGTTCATCACTACGTCTTCCACTTCTTCTATGATACTAGAAGCATTTCTGATATCCTGTCTTTGTGCAAAAAGCATCAAATCCTGCTTCGTTATATTCTTTTGCTTGCCAAGAACCGTAAGTTCATGGTTACGATAGAAATGTGAATCAGGATCGGCGGAAAACACGATGTCGTAAGCTGGCGATATATGCCATTCTCCATTGGGATACATCACAAATGAGAAGTTCTTAGTATGGTCATCTACATTCTCTGCAAGAACATTAAACACCATTCTTCTATACTGCTGGGTTTGCTCTTCAGCAGACAAATTCAGTTTTCTACCCACCACAAACAAATCTTCGTAAGTATCAGCCAAGGAACTCATGGCAGCTAAAGTCTGAGTATATATTTTTCTACCCTCCACTCTATCAAAGCGTTGGGTCAGAAAATTCTGGGTTCCTTCAATCTCTACCAAACGAGAAGGCATCATATTGATACCGGCATCCTTGGCCATCAGATAATAAGCCATCTCTACCCTGGTAAAAGGAAGTTCATTTTTTCTGCTTGTATCAAACTTCAATATATAGTGCTTAAAGTTGGTTGGCAAATCGGCTTGACCTGAACGAATAATACCTGTAGTTTCATCCATGCCGATAATCGCCTTAGGACGCTGACCACCAGCGGAAGTTCCCACCTTGTACAAATCTTCCAGAATAAGACTGTTGCTCATATCAATGTTCACATCCTGCCTATCCAGAAATAATTTATTAGCAAGTTCATAAAGTGAAGCCAATTCGATATTTACAGATGCATCCTCCTGGATATGAGCAGGTTGAAACTCCAAGGCTCCCATTGCTCTCTTACCGATAAAAGACAGTCTATCCACTGCATTTACCATTTTGGATTGCAGATGATTGGCTTCCATCCATTTCTGGAAGACCACATTTCCCCAATTGTCAGGCAGAGAATCTGCTATGAACTCAGGCAAACCTGCATAAAGTTTTTCTCTGTTTCCAGACATAGGGAAAGTTCTTTGAACATAAACAGAATCCAACGGCGCTACCAATGGTGCAATATTCCATCCATATTGCATAAAATCCTTGTCGAATTGGAAAACAGAGCAGCCCCGCTTGTCATTCCAAGACAACAAGCCCACATTCTTATCCCACAAATTCACCTGCACAACATTATCTTTCATGTCTTACCCTTTCCTTCTTTTCATTCATTTTCTTCACTTGGCTAGGCAACATTGGCAGCGGCGGCAAGAGTTTCTCTGCTTCCTGCAGGAATCCAATGCTCCTCAACAGAGAAAGAATAGTGCCAAAACCTATGTTCTTAGCTTCGCCTTTTTCAAACTGGCTAATGGTGAAAATGCTCACACCAGCCTTTACAGCCACCTCTTTCTGAGTGAGATTGCTGAACAGACGATATTGCTTGAATCGTCCTCCCAATTCTGATATAATCTCAGAATTAGACTTTGCCTCTATACCATATTCCGTAATCATGCTGCAAATATAGTTATTTCTTTATTTATCGCCAAATACAGGGTTAAATATTTAAATATCTTTAGTTATTAAAAAGAAAAATCGGTATAAAAAATCCGCACAGCCCAGAGAGCCATACGGATTCTGATATTTAATAAAGCTAGCAATAATCATGCCCACAGGTTACTTAGCCACCTTGAATACGGCGGCACTAATGCCTGAAGCTTTGATGGCATCGGTCTTCTTGCCTGATTTATATACAACCTTGCCTGTAGAAAGAACAGAAACTGCCTTGCCACCTACAGAGCTGATGTTGAGAGAGACTGCCTTGGCACCAGGATTCACGACAACAACATACTTCTCATCACCCAAAGTGCGCGCATATACCATCGGATATTCCTGACCCTTCTGGTTCAGGAGCTTCCAATTGCCCTCATTGTCAAGAGCCTTGGCTGAATGACGCAAAGCGGTCAGCTTGCGGGTATATGACAACAGAGAATTCTGATCTCCCTGCTGAGCCTCAACGGTCAACTTTCCGTTTTCCGTATCTACAGGGAAGTAGAGTTTATCAGGCGCACTCGTTGAGAAGCCGGCATTCTTCCCCTTGGTCCACTGCATCGGAGTACGGGTACCAGAACGCTCATTGCTACCCTCCTTGTTAGGGAGATTCATCTGATACTTCATACCAATCTCATCACCATAATAGATAAATGGAATACCTGGCATGGTGAGGAAGAAGGTCATCGCCACCTTCAGCTGGTCTGGCGTGTTGCGGGTACCGATGTTAGGACGCTGGTAATCGTGGTTGGCAGATGGTACAGCGATGTAGCCGAGATTCTTGGTGGCATTGAAAGCCTTGGTATAGTTCTCGCTAAATTCCTTAAGCGAACCCTTGCCCTGCTTGTCGAAATAGCAGTTCTGATAGCTCTGCTCCCACTTGCCCCATGGAGTCTTGCGGTCGAAGAACAGAGAGGCATAGCCCTTAAGACCGAAATGGATGTAGAAATCGATGTTGAAGCCGGCAGGAATGGCTTGCTGCGGATTAGCCCACTCTGAAATCAGGACGGTCTCAGGATAGTACTTGTCCTTCCATGCACGCATCTCATTCCAGAGTTTGGAAACCTCCTTCTTGTCAGGGTCGTTCTTGATGAGCGATGACGCCATATCAACACGAAATCCATCCACACCCTTATCAAACCAGAAAGCCATGATGTTACGTATTTCCCTGCGAACAGCCTGTGGTCCAGGCGCATCTACGCTCTGCTCCCAAGGATGATTTGGGTCTGGATGAGCAAAGCCATAGTTCAAGGCTGGCTGGCACTCGAAGAAATTCTTCTCATAATACTTGGCACGAGGAGCATTCGCCTCCACATATCTGCCTCGGGTACTAGACTCCGGACTTGCCTCCTGATGACGGGCTTCTATTTCTTTCTTCTCGCTCTCAGGAATATCGTTCATCCAGATATAATAGTCGCTGTAACGCTGGTTAGGATCTTTCTCGGAAGACTCTTTAAACCAGGCACACTTAGTGCTGGAATGTCCTGCCACCAGGTCGAGACAAACCTTCATGCCACGCTTATGGGCCTCATTGACCAATGTAACCAAATCGGTATTGGTACCGAAGCGAGGATCCACCTTATAGAAGTCGATGACATCATATCCACCGTCAAACCATCCCGACTCAAAGATCGGATTGAGCCAAAGGGCGTTCGCACCCAGCGACTTGATGTAATCCAACTTGGAAGTGATACCCGGCAGGTCACCAATACCATTGCCATCAGTATCCATATAGGAAGATGGATAAATCTGATAGAAAAGTGCATCACTCAACCAAGCCGGTCCCTTCTTCTGTTCTGCCTGAACAGAAAGTGTGGTTGCCGCCAAAGCAGCAACCAACAACATTTTATTCATTCTTTTCATGAGCATCATTATTAATTCAAGAAAAATTTCTCTCATAACAACCTCAAATCCGCATTTTATTGCGCAAGAAGGCTAATTGCGAATCCGCCACCTGCAACGGAGTTCAACTTCAAGACTGACTTGCTGGTTACAGTCTTCTTGGTGATGACATAAGCCTGCGGATTGGTCTTGTAGTTGGCATTCTTTGCATCCTGATAGATGGTAGCCACATACTTCTTGCCCTTCTCGAGGAAATCGAGCTTTACGGTAGACTGATGAGCCTTCATGCCCGTAACGCCACCGACAAACCAGTTATCAGAACCCTTTGCCTTGCGGGCAGCGGTGATATACTCCATTGGTTCAGCCTCCAGATAGATAGACTTGTCCCAATCTACAGCCACATCCTTGATAAACTGGAAGGCATCCATGTGCTTCTCGTAATTCTCAGGGAAATCGGCAGCCATCTGCAATGGACTGTACATCGTTACATAAAGTGCCAACTGACCGCAGATGGTAGAGTTGCAATGAGAACCATTGGCGCAATCCATTTCAAAGATACCCGGTGTATAATCCATCGGACCACCCTGCAGACGGGTGAAAGGCAAGATGGCGGTATGTCCCGGTTTGGTTCCTCCGAAAGCCTGATATTCAGTACCGCGAGCACTCTCGTTGCCAATCAGGTTAGGATAAGTGCGGCAGAGACCGGTAGGACGCACAGCCTCATGGGCATTTACCATGATGTGATAATCGGCAGCACGGGTTACGGCATGCTGATAGTGGTTGATTTCCAACTGACTGTAGTGATGCTCGCCACGAGGGATGATGTTGCCCACATAACCGCTCTTTACAGCATCGTAGCCATAATCCTTCATCAACTGGTAAGCTCTGTCCATATACTTCTCATAGTTCATCACAGAAGAAGAGGTCTCATGATGCATGATGAGCTTCACTCCCTTGGAATGCGCATACTCATTGAGCGCCTTGATGTCGAAATCAGGATATGGAGTCAGGAAATCGAATACCTTTTCCTTCATATAGCCACTCCAGTCTTCCCAACCGATGTTCCATCCTTCTACCAGGACTGCATCGAAACCATGGGCTGCAGCAAAGTCGATGTAACGGCGTACATTGGCATTGTTGGCAGAATGCTTGCCCGATGGCTTGGCATGTACATAGTCGGTTCCATCCAACTTCACGGTAGGATAATCATGGGTATAAGCCCACTCACCCTTACCGGAAATCATCTCCCACCATACACCTACATACTTTACAGGATGAATCCAGGAGGTATCCTTAATCTTGCAAGGCTCATTGAGATTGAGAATCAGGTTGGAAGACAATACCTTGCGAGCATCATTTGTAATGACCATCGTACGCCAAGGGCTCTTGAACGGAGTCTGCACATATCCCTTCATACCCTGTGCATCAGGGGTAAGCCAAGAGGTAAAGGTCATGGTCTTGTCATCCAGGTTCAGATGCATGGCTGGATAATCTACCAGGGCAGCCTCATGCAGGTTGATGTAGATACCGTCATCTGTCTTCAACTGGAGTGAAGTCTGTACACCGGTATCCGAAAAGACGGTCTGTGAGAGATTGCCACTGACAGCAGCATGCAAGGCTGGACGAATGCCAGACAGACGAGTCTTGGTGTATTCATATTCCTGGGTATCGTAATCACCAGGAATCCACCAGGCGGTATGATCGCCCGTCATGGCAAACTCTGTACGCTCTTCCTTGATGGTAAAATAGTTGAGACTGCCTTTCTGAGGGAACTCATAGCGCAATCCTACTCCATCGTCATAAACACGGAAGCGAACGTTCATATAACTGTCTGTAGAATTCTGCTTCAACTCTACCAGCATATCATTATAATGGTTGCGGATCGACTTGTTCTCTCCCCAAACAGGAGTCCAGGTCTCGTCGAAAGTGGAAGTTTTCTCATCGATAACACTAAAATCGGCAAGCAGGTCCTTGCCATCCTTACCGCCCTTGGCGAGTTTGTAACCCAGACGGCTAGGCTTGATGATGGTCTTGCCCTGATAGGTCACACTATAGGTAGGCACAGTGCCATCCAAGGTGAAGTTCACCTTGATTTGTCCGTTAGGAGAAGTGATGTCTCCTGCATCTGCCGAGATGCCAAAAGCCATCAGAAGGCTTGCGAGCAAAAAGAGTTTTTTCATATTATTTTCTTTTTAATTTGTAATATTCAATCCTTAACATTGTCAAGCTTGCAGTTACCATCCAAGTCGGACACTGCACCATTCTTGGTATCTTTCACCAAAATGCTGGCACCTATGACAGGTTCACCTGTAGCATCTAGCACCTGACCCTTAATGGTTGTCTGACCAAGAGCATTAAAAGTAATAAAGCATCCTGCTAACAGCAGACCTACTTTCTTTGAAAGGCTGTTTTTATCCATAATCTATAGGTTTATAACGATTAAAATTGTTTGATGCCGCAAAAATACGTCAAAATTCAATAGGTTGTTGCGATTAGTAGGTTTTTGGTAGATTACCATTATCTACTATCCGATTTATCAGGCTGAATATCAGCAAATTAAAGATTTTCAAAAAAACACGTTAGTAGATGCGAGATTCTGAAAGTTTTTTATTACTTTTGCAGCAGAATCTTTAAAACATAAGAAACATGAGACATTTTATAACTATCGTACTACTGATACTACTACCACTATGCGCAAAAGCAGACAACAGCCAGCTCTACAAACAGCTGGATGCTGCCCTGGAAAAACGTGCGCATTATGTAGAAGTAAAAGAGAAAAGTCTGAACGACATCAAGCAGGGTGCCAAATATGTAACCAGCAACGAGGACAAGCTCAAGCTTTACGAGCAACTCGCCAATGGATACAAAGCCTACGAGTATGATTCGGCGATGACTTACGTAAAAAAAGGCCTTGTTCTTGCCCAAAAGAGCAACAACATCTTATATCTTAAAAGATTCCAACTTAGCCAAACCAGCCTGCTTATCACACGTGGATTCTATGCTGAAGCAAAAAACATCATGCAGAAGATAGAACCCAAGGAAGAAGATCCGCTTGACTATCAGTTTCAATACTATTATACACTTTACGGACTATACAACAACTGGTCAACCTATTGTGAAAACAATGAATTCAGCAAGATTTACGACCAGCAGAAAGTGGAATACCTGAAGAAAACATTAGAACTGTCGCCAAAGAAAGATGCATTCTATTACTACCTGCTGGGAGAGTTTTACTATTACAGCAATCATTCCAACAATAACAAGACCATCCAATACTACAAAAAAGCACTGAGTATGGAAAAGCCGGACAGCCGTCTCCATGCCATGACCGCCTTTGCCCTATCCGAAATATACAAGAAATCCAACAACCAGAAACTGACGGAACATTACCTGCTGGTTGCAGCCATCTCAGACATCACTTCTGCCACAAAAGAAAATGTAGCCCTGCAAAACATCGCACTCTTCATCTACAAACATAAGACCAGAAGTCTGAACAAAGCCCAGGAATACATCAACCTATCCCTGGAAGATGCTTATGCATACAACAACCGGTTGCGCCGCATTGAGATTTCATCCAAATTGCAGATGATTACCAATGCCTATACAGATGACATCAAAACAACTAACAGATTGCTCAACATCGCCCTGTTGGTCATTATCCTGCTCCTACTTGGAGTAGGTATTAGCAGTCTGTTCATCCGCAAGAAGAACAGGCTTCTGAAACAAAAGAAAGATGAAATCACAGCCACGTCGGCAAAAATGGAAATTCTAAATGAACAATTGCATCTCATCAACGCCGAATTAAAGAATACCAATCAGAAACGCGAGAGATTGGTAAAGGTATATATTGACCTGAGCTATAAGAATATAGAGAGGAACCAAAAGCTACGAACATTGGCAGTAAGAAAAATCAAGGCCAACCAGAGTAAGGAGCTGCTGAGCCTCCTTTCTTCCTCAACCAATACTGAGAAAGAGAACAAGGAGTTTCTGACGGAATTTGACAAGGCATTCCTGTCTCTGTACCCAACTTTTATAACCGAGCTGAACAAGCAACTTACAGAATCGGCACACATCCAGCTGAAAGAGAACGGAGAAATGCCCCCTATCCTCCGTGTGTGCGCCCTGTTAAGATTAGGCATCACAGAAAGTTCAAAGATAGCCGGCATCCTGTCTTATTCGCCACAAACCGTATACAACTACCGTTCCCTGCTCAAGAACAATGCCATCGACAAGGAGCACTTCGAAGAAAATGTGCTCAGACTCTGCATGGTTATCGCAGACTGATGGGAGATTAAGAATACGGCACAAATATCCGAAACAGATAGCTGCCAATGCTTTCTTCCGAAAAAATGGAGCTGATTTGCCAAAGTAACATCTTTGTCGCAGCTTCGTCAATGCCTTTCAACCTCATTGCAACCCCAGTGTAATATAACCACCGTACCTTTGCAACCGAAATCAAACGATATAGGTTATGAATGCTAAAAGGGGAATTATTGTATTAGGATTGCTCTCAGCGGCTAGCATGCCAACGTGGGCGCAACAGATTAAGGGTGTCGTAATCGACCAGAAATCGAAAGAGACACTCATCGGTGCAGTCGTCACTGTGGATGGAACCAACGTGAAGGCTATCACCAACATCGACGGAAACTTCCAGATCGATGGAATGAAGAAAGATAAGACATATACACTATATATAAATTATGTAGGATATAAGACTCAAAAAATTGACGGGGTTCAGGCGAAGGACGCAGACCAGGTGATCGCGCTGCAACCTGATGAACAGCAGCTGAAGGAGGTGACCGTTACCGCAGTGGAAAGGCGTAATACGGATGCGGCAATGATACAGGTGGCCAAAAACAGTCCCGTCATCGTGAGCAATGTTTCGGCACAGGAAATATCCAGAACTCAGGATACGAATGCGGGTGAGGTGATACGCCGAGTGCCAGGCGTGAGCCTCATCGACGATAAATTCGTGATGGTTCGTGGCTTGTCGCAGCGTTATAACAATGTGTGGGTGAACGGAGGAGCAGTGCCTAGTTCTGAGGCTGATTCCAGAGCATTCTCCTTCGACATCATCCCAAGTTCGCAGATTGACAACCTCACCATCGTGAAGTCGCCAACGGCTGAATATCCCGCAGACTACTCGGGCGGTTTCATCATCGTCAACACCAAGGAGATTCCGGCAGAAAACAGTTTCAACATCGCCGTAGGCGGAAACTGGAATACATCTTCTGCCTTCAAGGACTTTTCTTACTCAAAAGGTTCCGGAACCGATTTTCTAGGGTTCGACAATGGCTTGAGAAACCTGAATGGGGGCATCCATGCTGACTTGAATCCACAGCTCGATGCCAACGGAAAACCGGTGGGCGATTATGCTACTTCGCTCCTGGGCAACGGATTCAATAATGATTGGCTCATCAAGAACAAGAAGCCTTTGGGCGACTTGAAACTGGCGGCCAGCCTGAACCAGCGCTGGATGCTCGGCGGAAGAACACTCGGCATGCTCGCTGCTTTGAACTATACCAACGAATACCGCACCTACGAGAACATGGAGAACAACCTCTATGGCATCTATGATGCGGCAAACGACAAACCGAACTATCTTCGTCACTCTGTTGACGACCAGTATAATAATAATGTGAGACTCGGAGCGATGCTCAACTTCACCTTCCTTTCCAAGGACGGCAATCACAAGTATCAGCTCAAAAACATCTTCAACCAGTTGGCTACCAGCCGATATACCTGGCGTGATGGCGTGAGCGCCCAGTCGAACCTGGAGCGAAGCGCAGAGTATTACTACCGCAGTAGAACTACATATAACGGTCAGCTTACCGGCAAGCACACCTTCACTAGCGATGCCCTTGACTGGAGCATCGGGTATGCGTATGCCAACCGTCATTTGCCTGACCGTCGTAGATACCTCATCGACGATGCTCTTGAATCGGGCGTTTATGCCCTGAGCACCGGCAACGACATATCCCGCGAGTGGACTCAACTCGACGAACACATTCTCTCTCTTGGTATAAATGACAAGCACCACTTCAAGTTTGGCAACTTTGAGCCAGACTTGCAGGTGGGTGCCTATGGGGAGTATCGCAGCCGAGAATACCAGACCCGCAACTTTATCTACAACTGGAATGTTTCAGATAACAACATGCCATCCGACTTCCGCCACAGCGACATCCCAACCCTGCTCTCCAGCGAGGCAAACATGGGTTACGACAAGCTGTATCTTCTGGAGGAAAAGCAGATGCGCAATAACTACCGCGGACACAACACCTTAGGCGCCGGATACCTGGCGTTGTCTCTCCCCTTTGGCAAACTCGGCATCCACGCCGGTGTCCGCTTCGAGCATAATGATATGGAACTCATCTCCAATTCCCGTGACTACGAGAAGAGTGAATCAAGCCGTCATTACAAGACCGATGATGTTTTTCCATCTCTCAATACAACATATAAGATCAACGACCAGCACCAGGTGCGACTTTCGTATGGCCGCAGTATTAACCGCCCAGAATTCCGTGAAGTATCGTCGTCGGTGTATTACGACTTCGACCTTGCCAGCAATGTGCAGGGAAACACTGAGTTGAAGAACTGTTATGTCGATAACCTCGACCTGCGATATGAGTGGTATCCATCCCGTGGAGAGCTCATTTCGCTGGCAGTCTTCTACAAGCACTTCGATTCTCCTATCGAGTGGACCTATACGGTGGCTGGTGGCACTGACTTGATTTACTCTTACAAGAATGCAAAGAGTGCCAACAACTATGGTGTGGAGCTGGATATCAGAAAGAATCTCGGATTCATAGGATTGAAGGATTTCAGTTGGTCGTTTAACGGTGCCCTCATCAAGAGCAAGGTTCAGTTTGAGAAGGGAGCGAAGGAAGAAGACAGACCGATGCAGGGTCAGTCGCCATACCTTATCAACACCGGCATCTTCTATAAGAATGCGCCATTAAAGATGGATATCGCCCTGCTCTACAACCGCATAGGCAAGCGAATCATCGGTGTGGGCAGAAGCGAGGGGAGCACAGGCGATGACTCCAATTCCCGAGTGCCTCACAGCTACGAGATGCCTCGCAACACCATCGATTTCTCGCTGGCTAAGAAATTCGGCGAGCATCTGGAACTGAAGCTCAACGTAAGAGATCTTCTTGCTGAAAAGATATATTACAAGCAGTTTGCTGATGTAACGTATAGCGACGGAAGCAAGAAGGAAGTAGAAGAAATAGCAAGATGCTACAAGCCGGGTAGAAACATCGGTTTGCAGGCAATCTATAAATTTTAGAGACTATCCGTAGAATTTCAAGAAAGATAATAATAGATGTTTGTTTAATAAAACAGGAAACAATGATGAACAAGATGTATTTTTTAGGATGCATGGGCATCCTCGCAGCATCTGCCATGTTGAGCAGCTGCAGCAGTGACAATGACGATCCAACTCCTTCTCCAAATCCTGGATCAGAAGTAGTTTACAAGTGGACAACCAATGGCGGCTTGAAGGCTTGCGACCACATCCTCTTCGGAACAGATGACAAGGAAAACGCCAACGGAACACAGATTGGCAACGGCGACCAGGAATTCGTTTTCACAGGCAAGCAGACTTTGAAGAAAGGCACTTATCTCCTCAAGGGATGGGTATATATTGCAGATGGTGCTGAGCTTACCATCGAACCGGGAACGATTATCAAGGGCGACAAGCAAACCAAGGCGGCACTCATCGCAGAGCGTGGCGGCAAGCTCATCGCCAAGGGTACAGCCACAGAGCCTATCGTCTTTACATCTGAAGAGGCTGCCGGCAGCAGAAAGCCTGGCGACTGGGGTGGCATCATTCTCTGCGGCAAGGCTAAGAACAACCAGACTGAGCAGCAGATAGAGGGTGGTCCTCGTACCAAGCATGGTGGCGCAGATGATGCTGACAACTCAGGAGCCTTGAGCTATGTACGCATCGAGTTTGCCGGTTATCCATTCCAGAAGGATAAGGAGATTAATGGTTTGACTCTCGGTTCTGTAGGTTCAGGCACAGAGATTGACCACGTTCAGGTATCTTATTCCAATGATGATTCCTTCGAGTGGTTTGGCGGTACAGTAAACTGCAAGTATCTCGTAGCCTACAAGGGCTGGGATGATGATTTCGATACAGATAACGGTTTCTCAGGAAAGGTGCAGTATGGTCTTTCTCTGCGCGACAGCAAGATAGCCGACACCTCTCAGAGCAACGGTTTCGAGAGCGACAACTGCGCCGATGGTGCTACCGTAGATCCTCGTACCAAGGCAACCTTCTCTAACATCACCTTTGTAGGTCCTAAGGTATTGGATGATAAGTTCCAAAACACCACAGATTATATTACTGCCGGAGCATACAATCCAAACAACGGTTCAGCTCTCGGCAAGTTCCAGTCAGCCATGCAGATTCGCCGTTCTTCTAACCTAAACTGCATCAACTCAGTAGCCTTAGGCTGGCCTATCGGTTTGATTGTTGATGGTGAGAAGGGTGAAACCGTGAAGAATGCCAAGGAAGGCAAATTCAAGCTTCAGAATGTATATTTCGCAGGTATGGATGCCGTTGGTACTGATGCCAACAAGAAGTATGAGGATTACCTCTATGATGCAGCCAACAAGAAGGATCTCGACAAGAATCAGAAGTCATACAGCAATACCTTCTTCTTCTCAGAGCCAAGCAACAAGTATTTTGACAGTTGGGTTTCATTGGTTGGCGCAGACGGTTATACTCCTATCGCCGGCAGTCCGTTGCTTGGTGCCGCAAGTTTCGCCGGCTGGACAGGTTTCGACACCGTAACCTACATCGGAGCCTTCGATGGCAGCAACAACTGGATGAGCGGTTGGACCAACTTTGACCCTCAGAATGCAAAGTACTAGAAAAAGATTAGTACCGGAATAAGAATTAGAATCGCTAATTTCTATTTTGACTATAAGGCTTTCTTTTATTGGAGCATGGCGCAGTGATTTGCGCCATGCTTTTTTTGTTGGGTTATGGAGGGAAACGTTGATGTCCTGAAACAGGACATCAACCTTCATTTATCTTAATCCATGAACTTTATCATGTCCTGGCGTCTTGGCTTTGCCTCCGGCGATTCGTCAGGATAACCCAGGGCGATGCAGTAGAGCAGCTTATAATTCTTAGAGAATGCCATGCGGTCGAGGTAAGGCTTGGCCGACGGAGAATCCAGTATCCAACGGGCAGAACTGCCCAGGCAGCAGGAACCGATGCCCTTTGCCCATGCTGCAAGAATGATGTTCTCGCCAAGCAAACCGCAATCAATCTGCGCCATGTCATAAGTAGTATCGTAGGCGATGCAAACCACGCATGGAGCATTCACGAAGATGTTCTTGAACCCCTTGCGCTCGGCTATCTTAGGATTATCCTTTACCACGGCTTGGGTGATTGAATCGATGAGAGCAGGAGAATCAATCACTCTGATTTCATACGACTGCAGGTTCTGCCCGTTTGGCGCATGGATGCCGCATTTCAGAATCTCGTTCAGGGTATCGCGGCTGATGACGGAATCCTTGTAAGCACGGATACTTCTGCGACTCATCATCAAATCGGTTACCACACTTGCAGAGTCAACGCTGGTCATTGCCTCCGGCTGTCTGTTCTCATTGCAGGCAGTCAACATCAGTGCTGCTGCCAATCCTAAGAAAATCTTCTTCATATTACTCATGATTAAACTTATATTCCTATTAGTATATACCCATGTAGCGCTATTAGTATTTATCCACGTAGCGTTATTAGTATATACCGTGCAAAGATAGCAACAAATACTGGTATTCAAGAAGATACGTTATGATTTTTAAGAGTTTTTATCGGTCTCTCCGCCATTCTTTTAACAAGTATATATCATAATAGCCAAACATTTTCCACCTATTTTGCTAGAATTTCCCAAAAACTTCGTATTTTTGCAATGGCTTTATGCAAGATAAGCTGTTTATAAGATCATCAAACGTAGAATTATGGAAAGAAAAAGTTATTCTATAGATATAAATCGCATTGCACAATATGCCATGTATGCATATTGCATTTTCGCATTGTTTTCGCTGGCATTTTCTGTTTGCAGACAAGCGGGCTTATTCTTCAGAACAAGTCCCATCCTGATTCCAATAAGTCCCATCCTGTTTACCATCAAGCAACTGGTCTTGCAGCTCGCCCCTCTAGCTTTATGGGGAATATTCCGCTACACGCTACCGGCAGGCGTAAAATTGCTACGACGCTGCAGCGAGTTGATGGTACTTTACTATGTGCTCTCATTCATCCTGGGTCAATGCTTCAATCTTCATCTCGTAACGATGATGCAGAACGGACAGATTACCCAAATGGCTTCCATACTCACCTGGACAGAAAGCACGATGGGCCTGATTTCCGTCATCGCCTCCCTGGTAGCCGGCTGTCATCTGTGCAGCAAGCACAGGGGCAACATGCGCAAACTGGGCATAGCCCTTATCCTGGTTTTCATGGTATGGCTGATATGCTCAAATATACTCCCTGTTGCAGTGTTTTATCTGGCAGGTAACACCCAGCAGGCAGCCATCACCAGCATGAATTTCATCAGTATGATAACCACTACATCGGCTTATATATACGCATACTATAGGATGTATCGGGCAATAAAAGCTATTAGGATGTATCGGGCAATAAAACTAAATAAATACAGATTCTCGGATATACAGATTACAGAATGTGTTATCAGTTTTACAGAAAGAAAATTTGCAATGCACTGCAAATTTTTCTCAGAAACACAAGAAATTTGCAATACACTGCAAATTTCTTGAAAAAGTTTCGTATATTTGCAGCGCATTTCATTTTTAGCAATCAAGATAGAATGCAAAATGAATAGCAAAGTGAATAAATAGAACATAAAGAGAATATGATAGAGCGCAAAGAATACATGAATCTCCTGGAGAAATGGAGAGACAAGAAGGCCATCAAGGTAGTAACAGGCATACGACGCTGTGGCAAGTCATCGCTGCTGAGGATGTTTAGGGAGAAACTTCTCTCGGACGGAGTATCCGAAGAACAAGTACAGGACCTCAACTTCGAGGATCTCGACAACGAACCGTTCCTCGACTATAAAATTTTGTACGCGCACGTAAAGCAGAACCTGTGCCCAGACAAGATGAACTATCTCTTCTTTGACGAGATACAGATGGTGGAAAATTTCCAGAAAGTGATAGACAGCCTGTTCCTGCTAGACAACGTAGACATTTACGTTACTGGCAGCAATGCCTACCTGCTCTCTGGCGAAATAGCCACCCTGCTCACCGGAAGATACATCGAAATCAAGCTCTTCCCTTTCTCCTTCCGAGAATTCATGCAGACGCAGCCTGCCCATACTTCCCGAGAGCTCGCCTATCGCCAATACATCGAACTGGGTTCCTTCCCATACATTCCCCAAATCAGCCAAGACCGAGAGATGGTGCGTGAATACCTGTCAGGTCTCTACAACACCATCGTACTGAAAGACGTGGTGAGCCGCAAGAAGATAACCGATGTGATGATGTTGCAAAGTGTGGTAAGATTCCTTGCTGACAATATAGGCAACATATCCGTAATCAAGCGCATCAGCGATACCATGACCTCACTGGGAAGAAAGACTACATCTCATACGATAGAAAACTACGTCTCTGCCCTCACCGACAGCTATATCTTCTACCCTGTGCAGAGATATGATGCCAAGGGTAAGCAGCTATTGAAGACTGGACAGAAGCTTTATCTTGCCGACATAGGTCTGCGCCAAGTCATCAATGGCACCAAAGGTGGCGACTTGGGGCACGTACTGGAGAACATCGTGTATCTGGAACTAGCACGACGAGGCGGAGAAATCTATGTAGGCAAAGCCGGTGATGCAGAAATAGACTTCGTGGTAATCATTGGTGAACACAAGGCATACTATCAGGTATCGCTCAGCGTAAGGGATGAGACCACGATGCAGAGAGAATTGGCACCCCTGAAGTCCATCTCCGACAATTTTCCAAAATATTTGCTCACCCTGGACAACGACCCCGTCCAGTTTCATGATGGAATCAAGCAAGAATATGTGCTCGACTGGCTTATGGAATGCTATGATTCGCCTAAAAAATAAGACTCACACAGAAAAACAATGATGGAAAAGAATCAGATTTTTGAAAATATCATGAGCCGTACATCGGTGAGAAGCTATACAGACATGACACCGCTCGCCATCGTGGTTTGCGGATGCCTGGACAAGACGCTGGAAGGCACAGAGCAGAAGTTCTGGATTCAAGACTGTTCGGCAGCCACGAAGAACATTCTGCTGATGGCTCACGGCCTGGGACTCGGCGGTGTATGGACAGCCCTCTATCCTCTGAAAGAACGATACGAGGGAATACAGCAACTGCTGCATCTGCCCAAGACGATGATTCCGCTCAACACCCTCATCATCGGATATCCGAAGAATCAGGCGGAAGCAAAGGATAAGTGTAAAGAGGAGAATATTTCCTATAATAAATGGATGGAGAAAAATTCATAATACTAGAAAAAAAGACAGAAAAAAGTTATAAAAAACTCCGTTTCTGAGTTTTCAAGACATCAGGAACGGAGTTCAAACACTAATCCTCGAACAGTTTATGAAATTCAACGGCATCCATAAATTGATAATTTGGATTATTTCCTACATTTCTTCTAAGCCTATTTAAATTGGAAGGAGTTGTAGCTTTCTTTGTCAGCAAAACATAGAAACTGTTATCAAAAGAATAGTTAGAAGTAACCATTGCCTTTGATTCACTAACCTTTTTTGCTATCTACTTTGAATCCAAATTCCTGGTATTGCTTAGTCGGAATTTTGCATCGGCCAAAAGTAATCTCTTATCATTCACATGCAATAGCATATCTGCAGAAGATTTCTTATCAGCATGATGTTTTTGAGAAATTCGTCTCTGAACATCATCAAGTTCTATTGCCTTATCTGTGTCAGAGAAAAGATTTTCTGAATTTGGGCATCCCTCCTGCTTCATCAAATGATGCAAGCCGACTAAATCTTTTGCTGTCCAACAATCAATCTTGATTCCCTGATAATTGCCAATCTTAAATTTCGCCATAGTTCTCTACGTATTTCAGAAGAGTATCAAAAGATTTATTGAATGATTCAAATACAGGTTCGATGTCACAACCCAAATTCTTATAGTAGAACGAATCTGTACCTTCACTTTGCTCTGCCAGATAAAAGCGAGTAGTATTCAACAAGCCCTCTTTTTCAGAGATATACCTGATAGCCGATACCATATCGGGATTGTGACTCGTGATGAGTATCTTGGTTCCAAATGTTTTGTTGATGCGAACAAGAAGATGCGCCAACTCAACCACCCATTGTGGATGAAGATTTGTTTCAGGCTCATCAATCTCCAACAAAGTGTTTTCTGTCAGCCACCCGTTTTCTATCAGACGAAGCATATAAACCAGCGGTTTGAATCCCGATGCTATATCTTCAATTCTAATATCCTTACCATTGTTGCTGTGATAAACTAAATCAACAGCATCGAAATTTTCCTTTTCTACAATAGAACCATCTATCATTTTATTAATAGAATGAAGTAATTCCTGTTTGCCGGTAATCTCACTTCCTTTTTCATTTACGTGAACCACTTTATGTGCCAAGGAAGTCATCAGAACCCTATCTGATTGACGAAGAGAAATAGCTGCTGGTGTTCCTATATATATGGCATTATTTAAACTATATATCTTTCCAAGTCTATCAACAAGCAATTCCACTTCATCTTCCTTAAAGCTTATGCTGGCAGGGAAGCCATCCTTTTCCCGATATACAGAAGCGATTTTCTCTTTCAAGTAACTGATGGGACGATTTTTTTTGTTGTTTTCATATTTCTGAAGATATTCAGAAAACAACTGAATGGAATTTCGTTCTATATCCTCATGAACATGATTTTGTTCAGTAATCCCAAAAAGATTAAGCACTCGACGCATCTGCTGAGGATTCTGCTCTTTCTGAAGAAAGTTAACCAGCATGTCATCAAGTGAACCAATCGCTCTTTTATAATAAAAATCGAGCTTCTCCACACCACCATTACTCAATGTTACCATTGTCATTAATGATAAGGTATGGTCAAAAAATCGTTTTTTATCATCATCCAGATAATTTGAGATATCATCCAGCGCATTAGAATATTTCTCTAATGATTTGATAATCACATCTCTGAAATCAGAGAAAAAGAAGCTGTCTAACACTGACAATGTATTAACGATATAATACAACCAACGGGACATAGTGCTTTTTCCACAGCCATTGCTACCCACGATAACTGTGATACCCTCTATTTCGATATCAGCATGCCCTATAGCATGATAATTGTCTATATTAAAATTATACTTGCTCATTATTCAAACTATTTTAATGCAAAAATACGATGTTTTTATGTAACCTCCAAATTTTCATAGCACTTTTTACTGCCAAGGGTTCATAAAAGCCAGATTCCTATCACGAATATTAAGTATAAAAGACTTAAAATGAGAGAATTTATTTTGGAAATCTAGATTTTATACCTATTTTTGCACATCAAAAAAGAAAAATAAAGAAAAAGTATGAATATCAAGGAGAATTATCAACAATATGTAAGCCGATACGCTTCTGAGGTGGCTGCCCTGAAGCGTAAGAATACGGGATTTATAACGGGCGAACTGCTGGCTTTTGGCGGCATCCTCGCCTTTCTGATCTGCTATTTCGCATTGGATGGGGATACGCAGAACTATCTGATGGGGGCGGCGTTGTGCCTGATTGCCTATCTGGGAATCAGACGACTTGACGACAAGAACAAGGAGAAGATAGAGCATCTTTCGGCATTGCTCAAGGTTTATCAGGATGAAATCAAGGCTTTGGAGGGCGATTTCTCGCCTTTCGAAACGGGCGATTCCTATCAGAATCCGCAGCATCCTTATTCCTTCGACCTCGATGTTTTCGGCAAGAGTTCGCTTTTCAACCGCATCTGCCGAACCATCACATCGGGCGGTTCAGAGGCGCTCGCCAGGAATCTTACCCGGGAAACACCTTTGGGCATGGAGGATATCAAAAGAAGAAGGGATTTGCAGAAGGAATTGGCGGGAGAAGGCGAAAACTGGCGAATGGAATTCCTGGCACTTGGCGAAAAGAACAGAAGCCAAACTGCGGATGGCAAAATGGTGAATGGCAAAACGAAGAAGATTGATTCTGCTGCGGTGGTGGATGCGATGCAGAAGGTTTCGAAGATGGAGGTGCCGGCATGGTTTGGGTCTCCGGTTTCGCTCGTTATCGGATGGCTGCTGATTATCGGAGTAATCGGTTCCGTGATTTTATCGATATGCGATATGGTTTCGGTGAATTTCGCCCTGTGGTGGTTGTTGGTTCAATACATGGTGGTGTTCTTCGTCTGCAAGCAGACACTTGACAAGATAGACAGCAATGGCGGCAAGCTTCGCCATCAGCTCATCGCCTATGCTCAGATACTTCAGCTTATCAACAGGCGCAATTTCCATAGCGAATCAGGCAAGGAGATGCAGAATTCCCTGGCAGATGCCCTGCCTTCCTTTGCCCAACTGGAAAAGATATTGAAGGGGTATGACAGAAGAGGCAACTTCCTGGGTCTTTTCTTCACCGATGCCTTCATGCTGAGCGATTTCTTCCTGGTTCGCAGTTTTCTGAAATGGAAGAATACCTATATGATGAAGATGGAGGAATGGATGCATATCATCAGCGAGATGGATGCGATGGTTTCGATAGCGGATTTCAGATATAATCATCCGGAGGCGGAAGAGGCGGAATTTGTTTCGGGAAAGCAGGAAATCGTGTTCGAGGGGAAGAATCTCTATCATCCTTTCCTAGGTGCCAAGGCGGTGAAGAACGATTTCACCATCAAGGACGACAACTATTATATCATCACCGGAGCCAACATGGCGGGAAAGAGTACCTTCCTGCGTTCGCTGGGCGTGAACTATATCCTGGCAATGGCGGGTATGCCGGTATTTGCGGATCAGTTGAAGATTTCACGTTTCAGATTGTTCTCAAGTATGAGAACCACGGACGATTTGACGCATGGCATCTCTTACTTTAATGCTGAGCTGATAAGACTGGAGGAGCTACTGAAGTTCTGCAGGGAAAGTGCTGAGGGAAAGTGCCGCAAGAAAAGTGGAGAAGACAATAAGGAGCCACTCCGAACGCTGATTATTCTGGATGAGATTCTGAAGGGAACGAATTCATTGGATAAGCTGAATGGTTCGAGAAAGTTCCTCGAAGCCATTGCCAAGCAGCCGGTGAGCGGCATCATCGCTACCCACGATCTGGAGCTCTCCAAGATGGAGAATGATGCATCAGGAAAATTCCACAATTATTGTTTCGAGATAGATTTGGGCACGGATGTTACCTATACTTATAAGATACAGAAGGGTGTGGCAAGAAACCAGAATGCCACCTTCTTACTGAATAAGATTCTGGAGAAATATTAGAATAAAAAGAGAAACTCCCGATAGTTTGATCAGTTTCAAATTATCGGGAGTTTTCCTTTTAAAGAATACATTATAGCTCCACGCTATCCAGGCGGAATTTGAGCAAGCCGGCTGGTACCTTTACCATTACCTCTTCACCTGCCTTCTTACCCAGAAGGGCCTTGGCGATAGGCGACTTGATGGAAATCTTGCCACTATGCAAATCAGCCTCGTGAGGATTTACTATGGTATAATTCATGCTGCACTTGTTGGCGAGATTGGTAATCTTAATCTTGCTCAACAAGCCAACGGTATCGCTCTTCAGGCGAGACTTGTCGATGACACGGGCATTCTCCAAGACCTTCTGCTTGAAGCTGATGCGGCTCAAAAGCTTGCCCTGCTCACGCTTGGCTGCATGATACTCGAAATTCTCACTGAGGTCGCCCTTATCGCGGGCCTCAGCTATCGCATCGCGAACGGCTGGCAACTCTACGTTAACCATGTGTTGAAGTTCGGCCACGAGCTCATCGTAACCTTCCTGAGACATATATTCCATTTTCTGATAATCTTAATGAATGATGTTTTTAATTTTCGGGGTGCAAAGTTACTAGTAATTCATGAAAACACCAAACATTTTTGATAAAAAGTAAATAAAAAAAGAGAAGATGTGCAGCCATGACAGACAACACATCTTCTCCTTGAATATATCATTATCCCCAAACTTCCTCGGAAATCTCTCTCACCAGATCTATCTTTGCCCACTGCTCAGCATCGGTCAGTTTATTACCAATCTCGCAAGAGGCGAAACCGCATTGAGGACTGAGACTTAGCCGATCGAGGGGGATATATCTGGCTGCTTCGTGGATGCGGTCGATAACCGTAGCCTTATCCTCCAGCACAGGAGATTTAGAGGTTACCAAACCCAGAACCACCTTCTTGCCATCAGCCACATACTTCAACGGCTCGAAACCACCCGAACGCTCATCGTCATACTCCAGATAGAAGGTATCTACATCTTCATGAGCGAAGAGATAAGGAGCTACGGCATCGTAGGCACCCTTGGTGGCATAGCAGGAATGATAATTGCCACGGCATACGTGGGTGTTGATGGTCAACCCCTCCGGTTTGCCCTCGATGGCAAGGTTGTTCACCTTCAGATATTGCAGGGCTTCCTGCTCAAGGGTGAAACCTGTGCCCACCTTAGCCTTCCAGTAATCGCTATCCACAATCATTCCCCAGGTGCAGTCATCCAGCTGGACGGTACGGCAACCGGCTGCATAAATCTCCTGGAAGAAGGTGCGGTAAGCCTGAGCAATATCCTCAATCAGCTGGGTAGTGTTAGGATAGAACTTGCGGGTATTCTCGGCATTCTTGCCACGGAACAGTTCGGCAAGAAACTGAGCCGGAGCAGGAACCGTCTGCTTTGCCTCGAAGATATATTCGCCATTGGCATCCAACTCCTCAAACTGCTTTACAAAGAGGAAATCCTTGATAAAAGGATGATCCTCGCCGGTAATCTTGCCGGTCAGTTGGATAGAACCCTTGGTTGTCTCCTCGCCATGAAACAGGTAGCCATGCTCCAGTTCGATATGCTCCACGCCATTGAATCCCCACATAAAGTCGAGATGCCAATAGCTGCGGCGGAACTCGCCATCGGTGATATAAGGCAGGCGATGCGCCTTCTGCTGACTGATGACCTCAGTAATCAGCCGGTCTTCTACGGCGCGAAGGTCGATGGCAGAAATCTTGCCATCAGCAAACTTAGCTCTTGCTTCCTTCAACTCTGCAGGGCGCAAATAGCTGCCCACTGCCTCAAAATGTATATTTCTTACGTTGCTCATATTTTTATCTCCTTATTATTATTTGATGTGAATGACTCTTTATCCTGTCATTACCGATGAATGACGCTTTGCATCCGGAATTGTGGGTGCAAAGGTAAGAAGAAGAATTTTATTTGCCAAATATTCTCCGTAATTCAGAAAAATATACTATCTTTGCAGCGAATTAAGCAAATCAGCAGAATATTATTCTGTAAGAATCAGTAAAAACAGGAATAAAGAAATAATGACAACAGAAGAAAAACTTGATGAAACAGACATCAGAATACTGAAGTTACTGCAGCAGAACTCCCGACTCACCGTAAAGGAACTTGCCGCAAGAGTACACCTCTCCCCTTCTCCCACCTTCGAGCGACAGAAGCGGCTGGAACGCGAGGGATACATCCAGCGATATGGAGCCATCGTAGACCATCACAAGTTGGGGCACAACGTAATCGTGCTCTGCAATATCCGGCTCAAGCAGCATACCCATGACCTTATTCAGCAATTCATGGATACCGTGCAAACCATCGACCAGATAACGGAATGCTACAACACCACCGGCGATTATGACTTCCAGATCAAGGTATACGCCCGGGATATGAAAGCCTATCAGGACTTCATGCTCAACACGCTGGGAAACATCGACTGCATCGGAAGTCTGCACAGCATCATCGTGATTGGTGAAATCAAGGATTCGCATTATATACCCGTAGCAAAATAAGGAGAAACGTGATGAAAGCAAAAAAGATATTGATAATATGCCTGTTTATTTCCGGACTTTTCTGCCTCCCATCCAAGGCACAGCAGCCTGGAGAAAACGTCAGTTCTCAAACCATCAGAAAACTGGGCGAGAAGCATTTCTTCTCCATCTCCACTATTCCTAATGATATCTTCCGCCTGATGCAGGGCAAGACATACAAGAAGAACTGTACCGTGGCAAGAAGCGAACTGAGATACATAAGATGCCTGCACGTAGACAAGGACGGCAGAAACATCGTAGGAGAAATGGTGGTGAACAAGGCGATAGCCACAGATGTGCTCGATATTCTGAAAAAGCTATACGAGGCAAAATATCCGATAGAGCGGATGAGACTCATTGACTACTGGGATGCCGACGACGAAAGGGCGATGAGAGCCAACAACTCCTCCAGCTTCAACTTCCGCTTCATCTCACATACCCATACGGTATCGAAGCACGGAAGGGGACTGGCCGTAGACATCAACACCCTCTACAATCCTTACCACAAACGACTGAAGAACGGCAAGGAAGTGGTGGAGCCTGCCACCGCCCGTCCCTATCTGGACCGCAGCAAGAACCATGCTTATATGATAAAAAAAGGCGACCTCTGCTACCGGCTCTTCAAGGCGAAGGGATTCAGATGGGGAGGTGACTGGAAACACAGCAAGGATTACCAGCACTTCGAAAAATAGAAATGCAGGAAAGAACAGCCAGCAAGGAAAGGACATAAAAAAAGACTATGCCTATGTTACATCATTTCTTTAGTAACTATGGCATAGTCTTTTATTATCCTAACGATCTTTTTTATATGTAACACTAATTTAATTCACCTGTTACAGCCTTTTTATAATACATTGTAACTAGCTGTACCAGACAGAATTATATTCTCTACGTTCATCGTCCTCATTATAGAGGTTCTCATATTCAAGGTTCATAGCCTCGAATGATTCCAGTGTCTGTTTCATAATAACTCCTCCTCTATTTATTAAGTTCAACTTTTAATATGGCAAAATTACTAAAAAAACAGATTTCTGATGTCAATATTTCAGAAAACTTTTGTATTTTTGCACCATCTCTGCACATCAGGGGCAAAAAGTGCAAAAAAGACAGCTCTGTTCAAGAGCCATGCAAGATAAAAAACAAGAAACAAGATGAAGATATTACATACTTTACGACTCGACAGAATGAAGTGGCGTCACTGGGTACTGCTGCTGTTGCTCATCCTCGTCACCCTTACCAAGATGATTCCTCTCTGGGGAGTTATCTACACCTACCGTGTTTATCCCGTTATCGGCAGCCTTCTTTCGCCCATCTCAGGCATCTTTCCCTTTGCCGTGGGCGATATTTTCATTGCTCTCAGCATCGCCTGGGTCACCCTCTATCCTATCTACGAGATGGGATTACGGAAGAAACTCGCCCGTCGGTTTATCTTTCTTGCTGCCAAGAGCGGCGGCTATCCGAAGAAAAAGGTGGTCTTCGGGAGGGTAATTGAATATCTGCTGTGGGTATATGTATGGTTTTATGCTGCTTGGGGACTGAACTATTCGCAGCCCGTTATCTATTATAGAGTAGGCATGCAGCCTGCTGAGGTTTCGAAAGAGAAGTTCAGGAAATTCGCCTACCAGTATGCTGACAGCCTCAACCTTTTGAGTGAAGAACGGAGAGGGAAGAGTGAAAAATTCAATTGTATTGTGGATGATAAACTGAAGAATCGGGTGCGGAATGCGGTTCTGAAGGAATATAACAAGATAGGCTATCGGGAGGGCATCAATCCGCCTTTCAACCAGCATCCACATGCCAAGACGATGGTGTTCACGCCCCTCAGTTCGATGTCGGGTGTAACCGGCAGCATGGGACCATTCTTCTGTGAATTTACGCTGAACGGCGATATTCTTGCGCACGATTATCCGGCTACCTATGCCCATGAATTTGCTCATTTCCTGGGCATTGCCAACGAAGGAGAGGCGAATTTCTACAGTTATCTCGTCTGTACGGCATCACAGGATAAGGCGGTGAAATTCAGCGGATATTACCATATTCTGCCCCATGTATTATATAATGTATTCGACATCCTCGGCGAAAAGGAGGGTGAGAAATATCTGAAACATATCCGGCCAGAGATAATCAGGCTGCTGAAAAGCGACCGCCAATACTGGCAGGGCAAAAGATGCAAGGCACTGGATGCCGCCCAGGATTTCTTCTTCGAACTCTATCTGAGAGGCAACCATGTAGAAGGCGGCAGAAAGAGCTATGCCGGCGTCATCGGTCTGATTCTGGCTTGGGAGAACAAGCAGGAAAAATCTCTTATGAAAAGATGACAGAAATAATTACATGAGAAAGAAAAGACGATTGGCGCGCGTTCTTGCACCAATCGTCGTTCGCATATATTTGAATATAGAAAGTAATCTTTTTTCCTTGATAAGAGGACTAATATATTATTACGCTAAACATTTCTGCCGTTTTTTACTTCTGCTGTGCAGGTCCATGCATTCTTCTCGGACCTGGTCTTCCATCCTTACCCATTCCCTTGCGCGGACCTTTCTGGGCAAAGCGCTTCATCATCTGTCGCTCCAGTTCGTAAACACGCTGAATCTGCTGCTGGCTCAGGAACTGTGAATACTTCTTGTAGTATTTCTGACGGATGTTGAGAATCTTCTCGCTCATCTCGAAACGCTGCTTGATTTCCTGTTCGGTCTGAGCATCCGTTTTCATTTCGCCCTTCTTGTGATGAGGGCGAGGACCTAAAGCCCATACCTCTTTCTGACAATCAGTATAGGTCTCGATAAACTTAGCGTTGGTCTTTTCATCAAGCCCCAAATTACGAGAGATGTACTGAGCCTGCTTTTCAGCCAACTGTTCACGACTGAGGCGCTGCTTCTGGTTAGGCGCCTGTGCACATACACTTGTAGTAACCGTCATCATGGCGATGACCATCATTAAAATACCCAAAATTCGTTTCATAACTCTATCATTTTAAATTATTATTGAATCCGTTTAATTGTTGAGGAACACATCCTCCTGATATACAGAGAGAAGATAAGCCTGATCGGCAGAAGACAGCTGAGCGAAAGCCTGATCTACCTCCTGTATTCCGTTATTCACCTGTGAAGGTTGAGAAGAAGAGGCTGAGAAATCGATGTTGAGTACCAGGAGTACTGCCACCGATGCTGCCACTGCCATTGCAGTCGCCCATATCACCTTCATCAGAGGTCGTTTCTTCGGCTGTATCCTGACAGGTTTCGGTTTGTCGTTCTTCACCTGCTCCAGGATATTGGCTTCCATCTCCTTGAAGAATCCTTCTGGCGTAGAATAAGGCATTCGCTTACCCACCTTACCGAAGTCAAACTTCCCGGTTTTGTTGAAATCAAAATTTGTATCCATATTCTTTTCCATTTTGAATAACCATTAAAAACTCACAGAACTCTCACTTAATCGTTCGAATTCATGTACTTAATAATTTTCTCTTTGGCAACATGATAGCTTGCCTTGATACTTGTTGGTGTGGAATCCGCAACCTTGGCAATTTCGTCGAACTCGAGTTCGTCGTAATATCTCATATTGAATGCCAGCTGCTGCTTGGGCGGAAGCGAGAGAATCGCCTTTTGCAGTTTCACCGCCACCTTATCATCAAAGTCGATATAATCATCACCTTGAATCAGGTTGACACCTGTGGTTTCCGATTCTATGGAAACAACTTCCTGTCTCCGTTTGCTGATAATCCTAAGAGCCTCATTCGTGGCTATGCGATAAATCCAGCTTCTCAGAGAGCAATCGCCCCGATAGTTGCCGAACGAGCGATAGATTCTCACGAAGGTTTCCTGCGAGGCATCCTGTGCATCATCATGCGAAACCACCAATCGGCGTATGTGCCAGTAAACCGGTTCCTGATACTTCATCATCAGCATTCTGAATCCGTTCTCCGGGCATTCCTTCAGCGTATCCACTATGCCATTGTCATTTATACTCATATTCGTTTATTTTCATGAACGTTACAATAATATGACCATTCAAAATGGGAAAAGTAAAAAGGCGGAATACTTTTTTTTCCGATACCAGCTTAATTTTTCCTCCTCTTTTCTCTTTTAATATCATAGAGAAGAGAAAAAAGGGAGCTATTCCTCCGGTTTCTCAAAGAAAAAGTATATATTTGCAATCGAATTGCGGATATCAAAAAGATATATCGATATGAAGAAAGAAAAGAATTTAGAAAGTTTATCGGATGATGAGATTCTGCAGGGTTTTAAGGATGCCGAGCATGATTGCTTCGAGAATATGCTATGAGGAAGCGGCTGAAGAAAATAACACATTAAATAATAGTAATATGGAAGATAAGAAGAAGGGAAGAATCACTCCTCGCTGGATTGATTCATTAAAAGAGAACGAGATTTTTGTGTTTGGCAGCAATCTGGCTGGCATGCATGGTGGTGGTGCTGCCCGCATTGCCCGCCTGCATTTCGGTGCCGTCATGGGCAAGGGTGTAGGCTTGCAAGGTCAGAGTTACGCCATCCCTACGATGCAGGGCGGCGTAAAAACCATCCGTCCATACGTAGAGGAATTCATTATCTTTGCCCATCAGCATCCCGAGCTACATTTCCTGGTGACCCCAATAGGTTGCGGCATCGCCGGTTTCGAAGCCGAAGACATCGCCCCATTGTTCAAGAAGGCAAAGGAGATGAAGAACATCAGTTTGCCGGAGAGTTTCTGGGAGGTGATAGAGTAAAGTTATAGATTATTAGCAGCTTATGTTAGGAGCAATGATAGGAGATATTGCTGGCTCAAAATATGAGTTCAACAATACGTTTGATTATGATTTCGAAATGTTCGGCGAGGGATGCGACTTCACTGATGATACCATTTGTACGGTGGCGATAGCTGATGCGATATTGAACGGACGAAGCTATCAGGAAAGTCTGCTGGATTGGTGCCGCCGCTATCCTTCTCCAAAAGGAGCGTATGGCGGAAGATTCGCGGGGTGGATTCGTTCTCTTGATCCGCAGCCATATAATAGTTTTGGCAATGGTTCGGCAATGCGAGTATCACCGGTGGCTTGGCTATTCGATGACCTGTCGCAGGTTTTGGAAGAGGCCGAGAAAACGGCTCTTCCTACTCATAACCATCCCGAAGGAATCAAGGGAGCCAAAGCCGTGGCTCATGCCATCTGGCATTTCCGCAAGAGCAGATTCTCAGAAGAATCTAAGGAGTGTAAAGATAAGAATTCTAAAGAATCTGATGATAAGGCAATGAAAGCCTTCAAGGATATCGCCCGCAGCTATTACGAGGATTTCGATACCCGAGATTATCCGAAAGGCAAATTCGATGAAACCTGCATGGATGCTGTGCCATTATCTTTCTATCTCCTCTCGCAAGCCTCATCCATCGAGAATGCCATCCGCCTAGCCATATCTCATGGCGGCGATAGCGATACCATCGGAGCCATCGTCGGCAGCATCGCCGAAGCCCGATTCGGTATTCCGCAAGATATGAAAGAGAAGGCAATCTCTTTTCTTCCGGATGATATGAGAGAAATATCGGTAAGAATTAAGTGTTGCCACTAGGCTCAGCAAAACTGCTGACTGCAGTCAGCAGACCTGCCGACTAAGCTCGGCAGACCTGCTGAGCCTAGTGGCAACTTCTGAGAAGGTATCTTCTGGAACCCGAGGAGTAATGTCTTTCAACTCACGAAGACGCTTGCATCAACCTATAGAGTTGACTCCTTTATCCCATCGAGCCGACTCCGTCATCCTGTAGAACCAACTCATTCTGCTAAATCAACCCTATCTACAACCTTCTCCAGGCAGTTAATCATTATGATACTGCTTATCAGAAATCGTGGTCACAATAGCACTCAGCTTCTGCATTTTCTCCCCATTTATTTCCTGCACATAAAAGTTTTTTTGTGAGAAAAGTATCAAAGTATCATTATTTAGAGAAAATAACATTCTAAACATCTGATACATTGCGATATACAAAAATGAAACTTTCGAAATATTTTACAGAAAAGTATCATCGAAGTATCATAAAATTGCAAGAAGTATCATAAATTTCGGCTTTGAGGTAAATTAAAAGGCTAAAATGAAATATCTACTATTCCAGTTTTATAAAATTAATAGCGTCTACTTTTTCAGAATGTAAAGAATGTCAATACAAACTAGGAATAAGAGAAAAGATTGACAGCCAGAATTAGGAATAAAAGCACATAAAGTGGTCTGTAAGAGACCATTAAGCGGTCTGTAAGAGACCATCAAGTGGGCACTCAGGGACCAAGTGTCGGGCATCGAGAGAACAAGTAACGGGCACTCATTGCCCATATAGTAGGCATCGAGTGCCCAAAGTATCGGACGATTTTGGGCACTTCTCGCAAGTCGGCGGCTTCGATATTATGCATGATGCTTTATGACGATTTTGTGATGGTTTGATGATACTTCTATGGCAATTTCATGATACTTCTATCACATTCATGATACTTCGATGATACTTTTTGTAAAGTAATCCGAATAGTATCATTCTTGTATATTATTATATATCAGTTATTTATACCATTACTTAACCCAAAAGATGATACTTTGAGACTTTTTTCATAAAAAAACTTTTCTCGTGTGCGTATAAACTCGACGCTAAATCTAAAAAGAATCTGATACAATACCTTATAGATACCCCAAAAATTACGTCCCGACGTAGACTTTACTACATGGCGACGTAATCTTTCCTACGTCCCGACGCAGAGATTCCTACATCGCCATGTAATTTCAAGGACAACGGGAAATGAAAGATGTATTGAAACAATTTGCTGGTAAATGCGAAATAAAGCCCAAATAATTTGGTGTTATCGAAGAAAAACTATAACTTTGCCACCAATAGAATTTAAGACAATTTACCATTCACTTTTTTCTAAAAAATCTAGTATAAATCTGTCTTTTTACTACCTTATCATCGAAAAATTGTATGATTTAACATTCATTATCATCGAAAAAGTGTGTATTTTTCTTGTTTTTATCATCGAAAAAGTGTATCTTTGCAACAGAAATATTTAAATTCCAGTTAGTTATGAAAAGAAAGATATACAAGCAACTCCTGAAATGGAAAGAAAACAAGGACAGAAAGCCCTTGATGTTACTAGGTGCCAGACAAGTGGGTAAGACTTGGATCATGCAGCACTTTGGAAAAAAGGAATACAAAAACGTAGCATATATCAACTGTGACGATGAACCAAGAATGAAACAGCTCTTTGAGCTTGATTACAACATAGACAGAATCCTCATAACCATCCAAGCCATTACTGGCGTAAGGATTACACCTGCTGCTACTCTCATCATCATGGATGAAATACAGGAGGTTCCGAGAGGACTCCATAGTTTGAAATACTTTTGCGAAAAAGCTCCCGAATACCATATTATGGTAGCAGGTTCCCTCCTTGGGGTTACCCTGGGTAAAGGAGAGTCGTTTCCTGTAGGGAAAGTAGATATGCTTACCATGTACCCCATGGATTACGAGGAATATCTTGATGCAACCGGCAATGAAAATTGGATAGAATTACTCCATTCAAAAGACTGGGGACTTATCGACATCATGAAACCCAAGATGACGGAACTGCTCCGGCAATATTACTTTGTGGGCGGCATGCCAGGAGTGGTAAGCAAATTCATCGAAAATACAGACTTGCAGCAGGTTCGCACCCTGCAGCGTGATATTCTGGAAGCCTATCGCAGGGATATTTCCAAACATACTTCAGCTGCGGAATCTACAAGAATCCGGGAGGTGCTGGATTCTCTCCCTTCTCAACTGGCACGTGAAAACAAGAAGTTCATCTATGGAGCTGTGCGCAAAGGTAGCAGAGCCAAGGATTTTGAACTGGCCATACAATGGTTGGTAGATGCCGGCATTGTATATAAGGTGAGCCGCATCAAGGAACCTAAAATGCCGCTTAAATTTTATGAAGATAGGGATGCCTTTAAACTGTTCTTATTAGATTGTGGTCTCCTGGCATGCATGACAGATGCCTCAGCAGACCAAATGCTGATAGGCGACAATGTATTCACTGAGTTCAAAGGTGCATTTACAGAACAGTATGTGCTACAGCAACTGTTGGCCTTGGGATTAAAGCCCTATTACTGGAGCAATACCAAGACTCCTTCGGAGATTGATTTCATCATTCAAGATAGCCAAAGGGTTATACCAGTAGAAGTGAAGGCAGAGGAAAACGTACGTGCGCGTTCCCTGGCACAATTCATCAAAGACAACCCAGGGTTGAAAGGGTTACGTATCTCCATGAAAGGATATGTAGACCAAGAATGGATGGAAAACATCCCTATCATAGCCATTGGCACATATTTTGAGAAATGATATGTAAAGGATTGCAAAACATACTCAAGGAGAATAGCGGCAAGGCAGATAGTATATACGAGGAATATCATACAAGTTATTATAAATTATATATAAAAGGAGATAAGGAGATGAAAGAAATATTGATAGTAAGCATTGGCAGCTTCTTCGGAGGCGGCATGAGATATTGGATTTCAAAGTTGGTGCAATCCTGCACGGTGATTGCCTTTCCTTTCGGAACGATGGCGGTGAATGTGGCGGGATGCCTCATCATCGGGTTTCTCTCGGGATTGAACTGGCGGGAAGGGGGATGGATGTCGCCATCTGCCAAACTGCTGCTCACCACGGGATTCTGCGGAGGATTCACTACCTTCTCTACCTTTATGAACGAGGGGGTAGGACTGATGAAAGAAGAGAATTACCTCTATATGATGCTCTATCTCTTCGGAAGTCTGGCGCTGGGACTTATCGCCGTTCTCGCCGGACATTATCTGGCGAAAATGATTGCATGAGAAGAAGTAGGAGAATAGAAGAAAAAAAGCTCAGATTGCCGAAGAATATACTGAAGATAGTATTCCATCAAATGAAGAAATGATGAAAATACTATCTTTTTTATTATTTTATATTTCCAAAATGCCTTAATTACGAAATTTATTCGTAAATTTGCAGAAATAATCTGCATTCGACAATTTGAAAGCAAGCTTTCATCATGCTCGTTTGCTTAATTTTTGCACCAATGAATACATTAGATACAAACAATATAAAATGGAGCGAGAACGTAATTATCGCTGACGCCGACTATATCGACCGAGTGGCTTTCGACCTGATAGTCAACTTCGAACGAATGATTAACCGTCGCATCCAACCAGCCGATATGGCACAATGGGCAGTCTGCATTGCCCTTGACGGAGGTCTGAGAGAGGGCGAGCACGAGACTCAGGTTGTGCTTATCCACGACAAACAGTCGATGGCGATGAAGAACTTCCGCCCTGCCAACTATGAGAAGGATCTGAACGCTCAGGCTTTCAAGGATGATAAGCTCGGAGAATTCATCATCTCTTCTTATCCTACAGAGGAGAAGATGGTAGGCAAGGATGACTTCCTCGTAGATGTGGCACGCACCGTATGCAACGCCAAGGAGGTGAAGCGAGTGATGGTAATCCCAAATTCTGAGGATGGAGATGCTTACGACCGACTCCGCGAGATACTCCGTAAGGTAGATGACGATGACAAGCGCATCACACTCTTTGCCATGCAGCCCATGCCAGGCGGCAACTTCAGACAGGAGATTCTCGGTTATTCGCTCATGAATGCCCTGGGAATTTCGGCAAATGAGATAAAGTAAACATTAAACACTTAACATTAAAATAAAAAATGAGTAGAGTACTTATGATTGGCGCAGGTGGCGTGGCTACCGTGGCTGCCTTCAAGATCGTCCAGAACCAGGACGTTTTCACCGAGTTTATGATTGCTAGCCGTCGCAAGGAAAAATGCGATAAGCTGGTTAAGGATATCCATGCCAAGGGCTACAAGATGGATATTCAGACAGCTGAGGTGGATGCCGACGACGTTGAGCAGTTGAAGGCTCTCTTCAATAGCTACAAGCCTGAGCTTGTCATCAACCTAGCTTTGCCTTACCAGGATCTCACTATCATGGATGCCTGTCTGGCTTGCGGTTGCAACTACATGGATACCGCTAACTATGAGCCTAAGGACGAGGCTCACTTCGAGTACTCATGGCAGTGGGCATACAAGGATAAGTTCGAACAGGCTGGTCTCTGCGCTATCCTCGGCTGCGGTTTCGACCCAGGTGTATCAGGCATCTTCACCGCTTATGCAGCCAAGCATCACTTCGATGAGATTGAGGTGCTCGACATCGTGGATTGCAACGCCGGTAACCATCACAAGGCTTTCGCAACCAATTTCAACCCAGAAATCAATATCCGCGAGATTACCCAGAAGGGACTCTGGTATAAGGATGGCGAATGGATTGAAACCGACCCTCTCTCTATCCACAAGCCTCTCACCTACCCTAACATCGGTCCTCGCGAGAGCTATCTGATGCACCACGAGGAGTTGGAGAGTCTGGTGAAGAACTACCCTACCATCAAGGAGGCACGTTTCTGGATGACCTTCGGCCAGCAGTATCTCACCTACCTCGACTGCATCCAGAACCTCGGCATGAGCCGCATCGACGAAATCGAATACGAGGCTCCATTGGCAGACGGTTCTGGCAAGACAACCAAGGTGAAGATTGTTCCTCTGCAGTTCCTCAAGGCCGTATTGCCTAACCCACAGGATCTCGGCGAGAACTATGACGGCGAAACATCTATCGGTTGCCGCATCCGCGGTAAGAAGGATGGCAAGGAGCGCACCTACTACGTTTATAACAACTGCAAGCACCAGGAGGCTTACAACGAAACCGGTATGCAGGGCGTAAGCTACACCACCGGTGTGCCAGCCATGATTGGTGCCATGATGTTCCTCAAGGGCATCTGGAAGAAACCAGGCGTATGGAACGTAGAGGAGTTCGACCCAGATCCATTCATGGAGCAGTTGAACAAGCAGGGATTGCCATGGCACGAGGTGTTTGATGGCGATTTGGAAATCGGTTAATTTTAGTTGATAGTTTATAGTTAACAGTTTATAGGGCATTCTTGCTCAAGGGCGTTAGCCTCCTATAAACTATTAACTATAAATTTCAAACTATAAATAGACTATATTTTTTTACTTTAAACTAAATAATATGGCAAAAGAAATGCAAGAGGGAAAATTGAATCCCAATGAAGGCAAACTGAAAGCTCTTCAGGCAGCCATGGCAAAGATAGAAAAGGACTTCGGTAAGGGCTCTATCATGAAACTCGGCGATGAGCACGTTGAGAACATCGAAGTTATCCCTACAGGCAGTATCGCTCTCGACAATGCACTGGGCGTAGGCGGTTATCCTAAGGGACGTATCATCGAAATTTACGGTCCGGAATCTTCCGGTAAGACAACATTGGCTATCCATGCCATCGCAGAGGCTCAGAAGGCTGGCGGTATCGCTGCTTTCATTGATGCAGAGCACGCTTTCGACCGTTTCTATGCGGCTAAATTGGGCGTTGATGTTGATAACTTGTGGATTTCACAACCAGATAATGGTGAGCAGGCGTTGCAGATTGCAGACCAGCTGATCAGTTCTGCTGCTGTAGACATCGTAGTTGTTGACTCTGTAGCCGCCTTGACTCCTAAGAAGGAAATCGAAGGCGATATGGGTGACAATGTGGTAGGTCTTCAGGCTCGATTGATGAGTCAGGCTCTCCGCAAGCTCACTTCTACCATCAGCAAGACCAACACTACCTGCATCTTCATCAACCAGTTGCGCGAGAAGATTGGTGTAATGTTCGGTAACCCAGAGACAACCACCGGTGGTAATGCTCTGAAGTTCTATGCATCAGTGCGTTTGGATATCCGCAAGGCAACAGCCATCAAGGACGGCGATGAGGTAGTAGGTAATCTGGTTCGCGTAAAGGTAGTAAAGAACAAGGTGGCTCCTCCTTTCCGCAAGGCAGAGTTCGACATCATGTTTGGCGAAGGCATCAGCCGTGCCGGCGAGGTATTCGGTCTGGCTGTAGCCAACGATATCATCGAAAAGAGCGGCAGCTGGTATAGCTATGGCGGTTCTAAACTCGGACAGGGTGCCGATGCCTGCAAGGCATTGCTCAAGGATAACCCTGAACTTCTCGATGAACTGGAAGCTAAGGTTCGCGAAGCACTTGCTGCTAAGGAACAGAAATAAAGCCAGATAAGGTTTCACACCTTATTATATATAGGAGCTTTATCTGAAAAGAAAGATTTCTCAATCATATTACAGGAATCAAGATAGGGAGAATGCGACATTTTATCGCCTCCCATATCCTGATTCCTTTTATTTTGTCAGCATTATCTGACACCTTGTCAGCCACTTTAAATTTTACAATCCCTTGGCACATGCTTTGTTATGACGGAAAGCGTGAACGCTGAATAGAGAGGTTCCCGACAGATGCATATCTTCGGCAGACTTCCAATAGCCAGCAAGTTCATGAGATAAATAACATATTAATAACGATAAAAATAAAAAAAGATATAATTATGGGAAAAGTAATTGGAATTGACTTGGGTACCACAAACAGTTGTGTTGCCGTTTTCGAAGGTAGCGAACCAGTTGTAATCGCTAACAGTGAAGGTAAGCGTACTACTCCATCAGTAGTAGGTTTCGTTAAGGATGGTGACCGCAAGGTAGGTGATCCTGCTAAGCGTCAGGCCATCACAAACCCTAAGAACACAGTATATTCTATCAAGCGTTTCATGGGTGAGACATACGCTCAGAGCCAGAAAGAGGCTGAGGCAATGCCTTACACAGTAGTAAACGAGGGTGGTTATCCACGTGTTGAAATCGAGGGTCGCAAGTATACTCCACAGGAGATTTCTGCAATGGTTCTCCAGAAGATGAAGAAGACTGCAGAGGATTATCTCGGACAGGAGGTTACAGATGCTGTAATCACAGTTCCTGCTTACTTCTCTGACTCACAGCGTCAGGCTACAAAGGAGGCTGGTCAGATTGCAGGTTTGAACGTTCAGCGTATCGTAAATGAGCCTACAGCCGCAGCTTTGGCTTACGGTGTTGACAAGGCTAACAAGGATATGAAGATTGCCGTATTTGACTTGGGTGGTGGTACATTCGATATCTCTATCCTGGAGTTCGGTGGCGGCGTATTCGAGGTACTTTCTACCAATGGTGATACTCACCTGGGTGGTGATGACTTCGACCAGGTAATCATCAACTGGTTGGCTGATGGCTTCAAGGCTGAAGAAGGCGTAGATCTCCGCAAGGACCCTATGGCTATGCAGCGTTTGAAGGAGGCAGCTGAGAAGGCTAAGATTGAGTTGTCAAGCTCTACATCTACCGAAATCAACTTGCCATACATCACAGCCGTTGACGGTATGCCAAAGCACTTGGTTAAGACTTTGACCCGTGCACAGTTCGAGCAGTTGGCTCACAACCTGATTCAGGCTTGCTTGGTACCTTGCCAGAATGCCGTTCGTGACGCTAAGCTCTCTACATCAGATATCGACGAGGTTATCCTGGTTGGTGGTTCAAGCCGTATTCCAGCCGTTCAGACACTCGTTAAGAACTACTTCGGCAAGGAGCCTTCTAAGGGTGTTAACCCAGATGAGGTTGTTGCAGTAGGTGCAGCTATTCAGGGTGCCATCCTGAACAAGGAAGAGGGTGTTGGTGACATCGTATTGCTCGACGTTACTCCATTGACTCTCGGTATCGAGACTATGGGTGGTGTGATGACTAAGCTCATCGATGCCAATACAACTATCCCTTGCAAGAAGAGCGAGGTATTCTCTACAGCAGCTGATAACCAGACAGAGGTTACCATCCACGTATTGCAGGGTGAGCGCCCAATGGCAGCTCAGAACAAGAGCATCGGCCAGTTCAACCTGACAGGTATCGCTCCAGCTCGCCGTGGTGTTCCTCAGATTGAGGTTACCTTCGATATCGATGCCAACGGTATCTTGAACGTATCAGCTAAGGATAAGGCTACCGGTAAGGAGCAGAGCATCCGCATCGAGGCTTCATCTGGCTTGAGCGAGGACGAGATCAACCGCATGAAGGCTGAGGCAGAGCAGAACGCTGCTGCTGATAAGGCTGAGCGCGAGAAGATTGACAAGATGAACCAGGCTGACAGCATGATCTTCACCACCGAGAACTTCCTGAAGGATAACGGTGATAAGATTCCTGCAGACAAGAAGCCAGGTATCGAGCAGGCATTGCAGCAGTTGAAGGATGCTCACAAGGCTGGTGATGCTGCAGCTATCGATTCAGCTATCAACAACTTGAACACCGTCATGCAGGCTGCTTCTCAGCAGATGTATCAGGGCGGCCAGCAGGCAGGTGCTCAGGGCGGTCAGCAGGCACAGGGCGGCAATGATGGCGCTCAGGATGTACAAGACGCTGACTTCGAAGAAGTTAAGTAATACAGACTAATATTATAATAAAGGCGTACAATGCTCAGAAATGAGTTTTGTACGCCTTTTTTGTTTCATTATGTTTTTTTATATCCCAATAGTTTGCTAATTCGCTGAAAATTATGTATATTTGCAAATTAAGGGAGAAAAACATCCCCAAAAGAGATAGACAGTTTAGGGTAAATATAAAAGAAAGGAGAACGAGATATGGCAAAGAAGAGACCACAGGTAGCGCTGGTTTATGATTTCGACGGCACACTGTCGCCGGGCAATATGCAGGAGTTTGGATTCATACAGGCTACAGGCAAGACAAAAGACGAGTTCTGGGAGAAAAACAGAAAGTTTGCAGAGGGTAAGGATGCCAACGGCATTTTGACCTATATGTATCTGATGCTCGACGAAGCCAAGAAGAACAATATCTCGCTCACCCGGGAATCTTTTCAGAAATTCGGCAAGGATGTAGAACTGTTCCGCGGCGTAAAACAATGGTTTTCGCTCGTGAATGAATATGGCAACAGTATCGGACTGGACGTAAAGCACTACATCAACTCCTCGGGACTGAAGGAGATGATAGAGGGCACACCTATCGCCCACGAATTTGAGAACATCTACGCCTGCTCCTTTCTCTACAACAAGGAGGGAATCGCCTATTGGCCAGCCGTAGCCGTAGACTATACTACCAAAACGCAATTTCTCTTCAAAATCAACAAGGGTATCAAACAGGTGAGCGACAACAGAAGAGTGAACCAGTATATCCCCGACGAGAAGCGCCCTATCCCTTTCCCCCGAATGATATACTTCGGAGATGGAGAAACCGATGTGCCTTGCATGAAGATGGTAAAGGAACATGGCGGCCACTCGATTGCGGTATATGATAACGAGGATAAACAGAAAACAGCCTGCCAGCTTGTCAAGGAGGGACGGGTAAACTTCATGTGCTCTGCCAACTACAGCAAAGGAAGCGTGATGAATATCATCGTAAAGAGGATATTGGATAAAATCAAAGCCGACTTTGAATTCGACCGCCTGATAGAACTGAACCAGAAGAAGGCATGGAAGTGATTTAAAGGTAAAAGGGTAAAAAGGTAAAAGCCCAAAAAGGACAAGAAAGTAAAGGGAGAAAGGGATTCTTTTGTGAATTCCTTGAAACTTTTCTTGATTTTGTCGAGGATTATGCTTAATTTTGCACACAAAAATAATAATATCAAATCATATTAATGGGAAGAAACAAATACTCAGCAGGAGAAATCAAGGAAATCGGCAAGTTGCTGCGACTCAAGAACGCAGGCAACCGTTTACAACAGAAAATGATACGCCACGACCTTCGCGTGGATTATGAATTCAATATCTCTGACTTCAATGAGCCTGGCAAGGCTTTCGGAGAAGAGGAGTTGCAGGCAGCCATCAAGCGTGGCGCCATTCAGATTCTCGACGATGCCACCATCGAAGCAATGAAGGCAAAACGTGCCCGAGATAAGGCTCGCGACGAGGCAGAAAGACAGAAGGAAGCCGTAGCCAGCGGTGAACAGACCGACTGGCAGGAGGCTATGAAGGAGTGGAATGAGTATTACGAAAAGTAAAAAGGTAAAAAGAACATACTGATTACGACATATACTGATTATAAATTATTATGGCAAAAGTATTGATAAAGACATCAGAGGGCGACATCAAGGTGCGCCTCTACGACGAGACACCCCAGCATCGTGACAACTTCTTGAAGTTGGCAAAGGAGGGATATTTCGATGGCACTCTCTTCCATCGTGTCATCAAGGATTTTATGATTCAAGGCGGCGATCCAGACAGCAAAGGCGCTCCTAAAGGCAAGATGCTGGGCACAGGTGGTCCTGACTATACCATCCCTGCCGAGTTCGTTTATCCACAACTTTTCCACAAGCGTGGTGCCTTGAGCGCAGCCCGTTTGGGAGATGAGGTAAACCCAGAACGCGAGAGCAGCGGTAGCCAGTTCTATATTGTATGGGGAAAGACCTACAAGCAGAATGAACTGAAGCAGATGGAAAAGCAGATGGGCATGCAGATGGAACAGAACATCTTCAACCAGCTTGCCAAGGAGCATCATGAAGAAATCATGAACTTCCGCCGCAACCGCGACCGTGAGGGGCTGATGAAGCTCCAGGACGAACTGGTGAATGAAACCAAGAAGTGCTGCAAGGAGCAGGGCTATCCTAAGTTTACCGAGGAGCAGCAGAAGGCTTATACAGAAATAGGCGGAACACCTTTCCTCGATAACCAATACACCGTTTTCGGTGAAGTGGAGGAAGGACTTGACATCGTAGAGAAGATTCAGAACTGCGAAACATTGCGTGGCGATCGCCCAAAAGAGGATGTTTCTATGCAGATTTCAGTCATCGAAGAATAAGAAATCTCCATAACGCTCCGCCGGACGGTAAATCCGGCGGAACGCCTAATAAAAACCTGAATAAATATTATATAAGTAATAACAACTATTCATTCGTATTACACAAAAAGACAAATCAATATGGAAAAATGAAAAGCAAAATAGTAAAGAGTATCATGATGCTCTTAGCATTGGCTAGTTCTAACTACAGCTATGCTTCGTCATTTTTTATTCCGCCTTCGTCATTCTATCCGCAATATACATACCTGCCAGAATGCAGCAGGCACCTGCCTGGAAGTAAGGAGTTATCTTTTCGTCTAATACAAGAGAGGCGAAAATCATAGTGGTGATAGGATTGAAATAAACCCAGTTGGTAGCTTTCACGGCACCCAACTTAGAGATACACCAGTTCCAGGTAAGGAAACATATCATGGATGCCAAACAGCCCAGGAACAAGAGATTACCCACCACCTGAGGCTTCATAAACACATCCCATGCCGGGCACCCAGGGATAATAAGATAATAAGGCAAGATAGTAAGTACCCCATAAAAGAATACCTTGCGGGTAATAAAAGCTGCGCCATAATCGCCCGATACCGATTTCATCAGGAGCGAATAGACAGCCCAGCTCATACATGCCGTAAAAGCCAAGGCATCACCTACAGGCGACAGATGCAGCACGAATCTGCCATTCAGCACCACGATAATCATACCTACAAAAGCAAGCATAGAGCCCAACAACTGTATCATGTTGATACGCGAAGAATGGCGATAAACCAGACGTACCAGCAAGGTAGCAAAGAGCGGACAGGAGCATACGATGAGCGAAGTATTGGTTGTTGTAGTATAATTCATCGCCTCGTTCTCGCTCAGGAAATAGAGTGAACCGCCCGTAATACCCAGCATCGCCATTTTAAACTCATCTTTCCAGCTATCAGCAAACATCCGCTTATGATTCACCATCAGCATCATCATGTATGCGATACTGAAACGGAGCGTAAAGATCTGTGCTGGCGAAAGTCCATTCAGCATCAGCACCTTGGTAGAAACAAAGGTGGTTCCCCAGATAGCTACGGTGATAAAAGCCACAAGATGATATAATAAATTACTATTATTCTGTTTCATTCTATTTTCCTGATTTTTGAAATTATGCTGCAAAATTATAACTTTTATTCGAAATGAGCAAATTGTAAGCAAGAAAAGCAGAAAAAGACAATAAAAAGAGCGAAATTGGAACAAAAGAAAAAGGTCTTAGGAGTAAGTGCAGGTACGACTTCTCCTAAGACCTTATTATTTATATAGTAAAAAAAATCAAGCCTTATTTTTTCTGGAATACTCTCACGTAATCCACTTCCATCTGAACAGGGAGGGCGCTTTCGTCAACACCCTTCATGCCGCCCCAATCACCGCCCCAAGCCAGGTTGAGGATAACATAGAATGGTTTATTGAAAGGCCATGAACCCACATCATTTTTACCGTCATTGTTGAAATTGAGCAGTTCCTTACCATCCACATAGGTCTTGATATAATCAGGAGTCCACTCCAGGCGATAAACGTGGAAACCGTCTTCAGCACCCGCAGTCAGACGTTCCTTGGTAATCTGGGTTCCCATCACGTGATTAAACTTCTCTGTATGGAGCGAAGAAGAAGTATAGTTAGGATTAACGCCTACCTCTTCCATAATATCAATCTCGCCACATTTAGGCCAAGGATTTGCTCCGAAATCATTGTTGCAAGGCATCATCCAGAAAGCAGGCCATGTGCCTTTACCTTTAGGCAATTTGATGCGAGCTTCGAAGATACCGTAAAGCCAGCCCTGGGTTTCGTGAGCATATACGCGACCCGAATAAATCTTGCCGTTGCTGCCCTTGAAACAGTTGATATAAAGCCGGTTATCTGCAATTTCTGTTACACGCTTACCATCAGCAGAGCCGTTCGCATAATTCTGAAGTTCATTATTCACCCAGCCCGACTTCTGCACCTCATGACGCCAATCGGTACTATTCAACTCAGAGCCTTCATTAAACTCATCATTCCAGACCAGTTTGTACCCCTCAGGAATCACCATTTCGCCCCCTTCAATAGGAGTGACCTGTTTTCCAGCCTGATGCACTGGCACCGATACCTTCTTATCCTCTAATGAAATCTCGACACTTCCGTCAAGAGCTACAGACGATTTATTCTCTTCCACATCTACAGTTACCATACCCATAGCTTTGTTATTACCGCTGGTACTCACTTTAAACCAAGGGTAAACATTTGCCGTAGGACCTTCTCCAGGGAAGGATGCTCTCGCCTCCCAGCCTCCTTCAGAAGCCACAATCATGATTTTATAAGTACCGCCCTTAGCAGGAACATCTATGCTCGTAGGAGAGCAGGATATCGTCACCTCTCCATCGCCGTCAGAAGAGCTGCTGCTGCAAGAAAGCAGCATAAGCGAGAGAAGGAAGGAAAATATTTTCAAGAATTTCATGTCATTTAAAATTTAGAAAGGGAGCCACTCCTACTTATTCATAGGAGCAGCTCCTGTATAATTCTATATAAACCTATAAAACCTAAAGCCTATTTCACAATCAAAACGATATCGCTGACAGTTATTTCTGCATCAACAGGCGCGCCAGCGAAGTCCATAACAAGCTTCACTTTCTCCATATCACCTGCCTTACTACCTTGGATAGTCGCATTGTCATAACGAACCACATATTCACCATTAACGTTCTGATACATATCAGCAAACAAATAGCTGTCATCATTACCTGTGTCACACAACTTAAATGTTGCTAAAGGCAACTTAGCTGTAGTAGTAACCTTGCAAGAGAAATCCACCTTCTGACCCATCTTAATAGATATAGGAGCCTCTGTTAATGCCCACTGTGCATGCCATTGTTCAGCTGGAGTTTCAACTGGGATAACAATTGTATGCTTACTGCCCTTATGGGTGATAACCGGAGAACAATCTATAGCTCCCCAACCTGCATCGCCAAACCAATTGGTATTTACAAACGATTGAGCCTCATCCACAGCCTTCCAAAGGTTGCCCGCTGTATTGTAGTCGAAAGGCACCTTGATTTCCTCTGGTACTTCCGTTCCGTCATCATTGGCATGATCTTTCAATACAAGGCTCTCTATCATGATTTCATCGCCAGCTTTGTTGCCACCAAAATCGAAGACAATCTTCAAGTTTGAGATGTCCACACCGTCGAGGTCAGAGCCGAAGAGACATTTTGGTTCACCTGCCTCCAACTTTATGTCTTTATCCATCAAGATAGCATCATCATCGTCTGTTTGGCAGAGTTTAACCTTCACACCACCATGCCCAAAGTTTGATGTCAAGATGACAGAGAAATCGTAGTGCTTGTCAGCAGAAGTAGAGATACCTAAGTTGGTGAAAGGAACCTGAGCTTGCCAACGATCGGTAGTTGCCTCAGGGAGCTTCAATGTATAGCATCCCTTGCTATAGCTACAAACCGGGTCAGCAATTTGGCTCCATCCTGGAGCATAATAGCCAGCAGAAGGTTTTTCAGGGAAGGAAATTTTCTTGAAGAGATTAAACTCACTATCCTCTACGAAACCTGCGAAGCCATTCATCTTGGTTTTCTCCACCGTGAATTGCTTCTTGACGCTCTCCTTGCTAATACCATTGCGATTCTTCACAAAGCACTCCACATCGTATGTTCCCTTCTTACGATAGTACTTGCTCAATGTATAGTCTGAAGAATAAGCACCATCAATTACCCAAATTGGGGTGATGCCCTCTGTTGAGTTAAAACTGAAATTAGCTGTATTGATGTCTTGATCAACACTGATATTGAAGTTGTCAGCATAATCAGCAATGTTAGGCAATTCGCCATTGGCACCGCTAAAATCTTCTGGGGAGCATGCTCCTAGCAGAAAGGCTGCTAGGAATGCAAATGCTGAATGATATAATATCTTTTTCATAATCGTTACCATTTTAATGTATTAGTAATTGTTTTGTACCAATGCTGGGTCTGAGTCAAGCTCTGCCTGAGCAATTGGGATATACTTCTTAGATTCTGTCCAAGAATTGGTACGATAGCCATACTCATCTGGCACCAATACGCTGGCAGCCTTGCCTGTGCGAACGAGGTCGAAGTAACGCTTACCCTCGCCTACAAACTCCAAGCGGCGCTCATTGATAACATCATCCAGAGTTACGGCTCCAAGCTCTGCGATTCCAGCACGACGACGGATTTTATTCACATAATCCTTTGCCAAGCCAGCATCACCACCAGTCTCAAGCAACAGTTCTGCAGCATTGAGATAAGCTTCTGCTACGCGATAAACACGGAGGTTATTGTTATAATTCAGGTTGTTATCAAAGCCTGCATCCGCATTATTTTCTGTGAATGGACGATATTTAGCCAGCCAGAGATGAGTATCCTGATAGCGCTCTGTATACTCTACACCACGAACATCCCAGATGGTTGCATCACGGCGCTTATCGCCAGTACCATACATATCGTAGGTTTCCTGTCTTACCGGCAAGAATCCCCAACCGTCACCACCTTTGTCCCAACCGTCGCCACCTGGCCAAGAGTTTGGAGAAATCAAGGTTGGCAATACGGTACCACCGATAGCAAGAGGAGAATTCCATCCACGCTCGTTGTTACCATCCTCATAGTTTACTTCCCAGATGCTCTCCTTGCACCATTCTCCACTCTCCTTCCATATAGAGGCAAAGTCGTCTACGAGGCCATAATTGCCTGTATCGCCGATGATGTCCTTCATATACTGCAATGCCTTAGGATAGCGTGCCTTATCATTCTGATACATCACCATCTCGGCATACATCATGTAACACATCGCCTGCGACATACGACCGCAGTTCTTGTCATCCCAGCGCATTGGCAAGACCTTAGAATCGATTACGGATTCCAGCTCGACAATAAGCTGGCTGTAAACCTCATCAGCTTTCAACTGAGGAGCAGTATAAGGGCTTGAAAGGTTCTCAAGATAGAACGGTATATTGCCGAAGTAATGCCACAGGTTGTTGTAGAAGTATACACGCAGTGCTCTGCCCTGCATCTCATAAGATGCCTTGTTTTTCTCGGTCAAATTTGCCTCTGCCCAAGGAATATACTTCAAGAGGTCATTACAACGCTTGATACCTGAATAATCCACGGTCCAGAGTGAACTCAGCGTATTATTAGCATTTGCTTCATAATTGGCCAGCATGTGCCAGTTCTGCATATCGGTCTTGTTGGAACCGCCTACCCAGAAGTTATCGCCCATTATCTCGGCATCGATATTGAGAGCATTATACTGTCCCAATCCCCAGTCTGGCCAGTGGATAGGGTCGTATGCGGCATTCAGCGCCTCATTGATATGCTCATCGGTGGTATAATACTCCTCCAGGTTCTCGCCTGATGGATTCTCCACCTCCAGGAAACTGTCGCTGCAAGATGTGTTTACCAGTGTCATACTGGTTGCCAACACTCCTAAAGCTATATATTTTATTGTCTTCATAATAGTCTTTATTTTAAAGGTTCTTATTTTAGAATGAAAGGTTTACGCCGATGGTGTAGGTGCGAGCCTGTGGATATACACCATAGTCTACACCGAGAGAAGTACCACCTGATGAGATTTCAGGGTCGAAGCCCCAATACTTGGTCCAGGTAATCAGGTTCTCTGCCATCACGTAGAAACGCAAGTGACTGATAGACAACTTCTGTGTAAGCTGCTTTGGCAAGGTATAACCCAGTGAGAGGTTCTTTACACGAAGGTAAGAGCCATCGCAGATATAGAGGTCTGAAACCTGCCAGTTGGTAGCATCACCGTTCTTCAGGATAGGATACTTGTTGCTGGTACCCTCGCCCGTCCATCTGTCGAGCATCCAAGAAGGGAAGTTGCCAGAGAATACGTCTGTACGATAGGTAGCATCAAACACCTTATTGCCTGTTACACCCTGCAGGAAGAGGTTGAGGTCGAAGCCTTTCCACTCTGCATTGAGGTTGAAACCGAAGGTCCATTTTGGTGTACCGTTACCGATATTGGTGCGGTCGTCCGGACTGATTGCTCCATCTCCATCTACGTCTACGAAGCGTACATCACCCGGCTTGGCATTTGGCATAATCATCTCGCCGTCCTTGTTGACATAAGCCTGAACCTCTGCCATATTTTGGAAGACTCCGGCTGTTTTGTAACCATAGAAGTAAGGGAATGGCTGGCCGTTGCTACCGCGTGTACCACCGCCAAAGATACCCTGGAAGGTGTCCAAATCTATAAAACCAGTATCATTACCCAAATTGGTCAGTTCGTTGTGCAGATAGGTAACATTTGCCTTTGCATGGAAGCGGGCATCTGATACATTCCACTTATAGCCGAGTTCGAATTCAAGACCCGAGTTCTTCATATCACCCACATTGCCGATAGGTTTTGTCTCGCCTACATAGCTAGGAATTGGCATCGTAATCAGCATTCCGTTGGTCTTCTTCACATAGTAATCGGCACTGAAGGTCAATGCACTGCCGAAGAATCCGAAGTCGAAACCGATATCAGTCTGCTCACTCTCCTCCCACTTCAAGTCTGGATTGGCTGTTGCATTCGCCTTAGAACCATTAAACTTGATGGCATCCTTACCGAAGAGCACGTTGTTGCCCATGGCTGTCAATACGGTATAGCGGAAGTCTCCGATATTATCATTACCATTCTTACCCCAGCTGGCACGGAACTTGAGGTTGCTCAACCAGTTGCGGGTGCCCTCCATAAACTTCTCGTTCATGATGTTCCAACCAACAGAAGCTGATGGGAAGGTACCATATTTATGAGATGGTCCGAAACGGCTTGAGCCATCTCGGCGGATTGTAGCCTGGAGCATATATTTCTCATCGTAATTGTAGCTCAAACGGCCAAAGAGTGAAGAGATGGCATGTACCACGTTGTTACCGCCCGATACGCTATGCTGAATCTGAGGCGCACCTACAGAGATGATCTTTCCGTCAGCATCCTTCACGATGGTCTGCTCGTAGTTGCCGGTAGCATAGTCGATAGAAGGCTTGTTTACATTCACAAGGTTCCAACGGCTACCATTCAGATAGTCGCTCTTGTTCTTCATCGCACTCTGGCCCAGCACTACAGCAAAGCTATGTTTGCCGATGGTCTTGTCATAGGTCAGGGTATTCTCCACCTGCCAGTTGATGCCCTTGTCTGAACTCTTATAGGCCTCAGTATGCTCTCGTTTATTATTGCCAGAGAGATAATATTTGGAAGCCACATAACTGTCTGTTCCCCAGAAGCTGAGGTCGGCACTGTAAGTGAAGTGATACTTCAGATTATCCCACAATTGCAGGTCGATAGAGAACTTAGGCACAAACTTGTGCGACCAGTTCTTGGCAGCAGGAATGCTCAACATGGCCAGTGGGTTGTTCATCTCCTGATAGGTACCTCCCATACCAGGGATTGTATAATAATTGCCATTGGCATCACGCAGCAATTCATAGGCATTGCGCTTGCCGGTAATATTTCCTTCTGCATCGTATGTATTAGGATCCTCATAGGTATCATAATACTTCTTAACCATTGCCGGGTCTGTCACCGTAGGAGCCAATGTAGGCGCCAGATAGAGCGAACTGCCGAGGATAGAACCATAGATAGAGTTGGCATCGATACCAGTACTCTTGACACGTGTATAGGCCATATTGACGGTTACATCGAGCTTGTTGAGGAAGTTGCGCTCCTTCGATGCATCCAATACATTATATATATTATTGCTGCGGAGTGAGAGGCGCTCATAGTTGCTCTGTCCGTAGTTACCGCCTACGATACCCTCCTGCTTGTAATAGCCCATAGAGAGATAGTAGTTGATTTTTTCTGATGCACCACTGATAGATACCTCATGATTCTGCACTGGCGCATTGTCATTGAATACCAGGTCCTGCCAGTCGGTACCGAAGCCCTTGATAGGATTTCCGTTGCTATCGGTCAGGTTGTAAGGATCGGCATAGATAGGAGCCTGACCGCCGTTTAAGGCACGCTCATTCTGAAGGATTGCATAATCGGTAGCGCTGGTTACATCGCGCTTCTTCCATGCGCTCTGCCAGCCGTAAGAGAAATTGTAGTTAATCTGTGCCTTGCCCATCTTACCCTTCTTGGTGGTAACAAGTACTACACCATTGGCAGCACGGGCTCCATAGATAGCACCTGATGCGGCATCCTTCAACACCTCTATACTCTCAATGTCGCTTGGGTTCAAGTAATCCAAACCACCCTCGATAGGCATACCGTCCACGATATAGAGAGGATCTGAATTGTTGATAGTACCTGTACCGCGAATACGAACTTTAGGAGATGCGCCAGGCTGACCCGATGAAGAGGTTACGTTGACACCGGCTGCCAGACCCTTCAATGCGTTATCAACACGCACTGGGCTCTTGCCAGCCAAATCTTCGGTGCTCACTTTAGCGATAGCAGCAGTTACCACGCTCTTCTTCTGAACACCGTAACCTACAACAACCACTTCGTCCAAAGCTTTGTCGTCTTGTTTCAGAGTAATCTTCATGTTGGCTGAAGGACGGATCTCTGCATCCTTGTAGCCAATGTAGGTGATAACCAAGGTCTGGTTAGCATCTGCATCAATGACAAAGTTACCATCAAGGTCGGTAATTGCACCGGCACCCTTGACGCCTTTAACCTGTATGGTGGCTCCGATAACGGGTTCACCCAGGTCATCCAACACGACACCCTTAAAGGTGTTTTTCTGTGCGAGCGCTGACGTCGACATCAATAATGCAGTCGCCAGCAATAGACTTTTTGTTTTCATATTCGATTATTAGTTTAGAAAAATATCTGTTTGTTAGTTCACTCTATTATAATAATGTTTAAGACTGTGCGGCAGTGCAGTTCCTAAAATGCGTTAAGCCGTGTTTTCGATTGCAAATATAATATGATTTTTTGATAATTCCTAGCACCTTCAACAGATAAGTGGAAAGAAAACTTTTATAAAACAATCTATATTGTTAATTTTCAGACACTTAATAGTCTCTAACAACTACATGAAAGTGGATGGCTTAAAATAAAGGAAATGAGGCTGGAACACCCTTAAAAAGTTACATCAGTATTTTTCAGTGTTCACACTCTGCCACTTTTCATTCGCACCACAATACATTTATTTCCCTAACTATCAGCGGTTTATAAAAGTCCCATTTTTACACCCATCCACTTTTCACTTATCACCCACCATTTTTTCATTATTTATTTAGTAATTTTGCAGATGAATGAGCAAATACGCCTAAACGCACAAAAAACGTGAGAGGCGGTGTGCAAAACAAACAACTGCAAGAAATAAACAAACCATAATAAATATTCATACTTATGAAACAGTTCATTTTATCATGTGTCCTGTCGGTTGCAGCCATCGCTCCATCTCAGGCACAGCAGACTACCAGACAATTGCCAGTCTATCTCGACCAGACCAAGCCGGTAGAGCAGCGCATCGATGATGCCATCTCCCGCATGACGCTGGCAGAGAAGATACGCATCATCCATGCTCAGAGCAAGTTTTCATCAGCCGGTGTACCACGCTTGGGATTTCCTGACTTCTGGACGGATGACGGACCTCACGGAGTGCGTCCTGACGTATTGTGGGATGAGTGGGAACAGGCTGGCCAGACCAACGACTCCTGTGTAGCCTTCCCTGCCCTCACCTGTCTTGCCGCATCATGGAATCCGCAGATGAGCCGCATCTATGGCGAAGCATTGGGCGAAGAAGCCCTGTATCGCGGCAAGGACATGATTCTGGGTCCTGGCGTCAACATCTACCGCACGCCTCTCAACGGCCGCAACTTCGAGTATATGGGCGAAGATCCGTTCCTGGCAAGCATCATGGTAGTGCCGTATATTCAGGGATTGCAGTCTAAGGGCGTATCAGCCTGCGTAAAGCACTATTGCCTGAACAACGATGAGGAATACCGCCATCAGGTCAACGTAATCGTCAGCGACCGTGCTCTCCACGAAATCTATCTCCCTGCCTTCAAGGCGGCTGTTGAGAAGGGTAAGACATGGGGTATCATGGGAGCCTACAACCTATATAAGAATGAGCACAACTGCCACAACCAGTGGACCCTGAACAAGATTCTGAAGGGCGACTGGAAGTATGATGGTGTCGTGGTAAGCGACTGGGGCGGTGCCCACGACCTGGAGCAGTCTGTAAAGAACGGGCTGGATATGGAGTTCGGCACCTGGACAGACGGTCTTACGATGGGCGCTACCAATGCCTACGACAACTATTATCTCTCCATGCCTTACATGAAGGCCATACAGGAAGGCAAGTTCACCCAGAAGGAGCTGGACGATAAGGTGCGCCGCGTATTGCGCCTCTTCTATCGCACCACGATGAATCCGAACCGCCCTCATGGTTTCCTCTGTTCCGAGAGCCATTATGCAGCAGCCAGACAGATCGCTGAGGAAGGCATCGTATTGCTCCAGAACAGGAACAATGTGCTCCCTATCAACACCCAGAAGGCTAAGCGCGTGCTGGTAGTGGGCGAGAATGCCATCAAGATGATGACCGTAGGCGGAGGCTCTTCTTCGCTCAAGGTACAGCGCGAGATTTCGCCTCTCGATGGCCTGAAGACACGCTTGGGCAAGGACGGCATCGAGGTAGATTATGCCCGCGGATATGTGGGCGATGTAACGGGCAACTACAATGGCGTTACAACCGGCCAGAACCTGGAAGACAAGCGCAGCGAGGCTGAACTGATAGCCGAAGCCGTAGAGAAAGCCAAGACTGCCGACTATGTCATCATGTTTGGTGGTCTGAACAAGAGCGATTTCCAGGACTGTGAGGGTCACGACCGCAAGCATTATGAGTTGCCATACCATCAGGATAAGCTGATCGAGGCTTTGGCTAAGGCAAACAGAAACTTCGTTTATGTCAACATCTCGGGCAATGCGGTAGCTATGCCTTGGAAGGCTAAGGTTGCCGGCATCGTACAGGGCTGGTTCATCGGTTCGGAGAGCGGCGAAGCCCTTGCAAGCATCCTTACAGGCGATGCCAACCCTAGCGGAAAGTTGCCGTTTACATGGGTCAACTCGCTGAAGGAAACAGGTGCTCATGCACTCAATACCTATCCGGGAACCTGGCGTCAGGAAGGTGGAGCCAGCACGAAGGGCAACATCATTGATGAGGAATATAAGGAAGGCATCTATGTAGGTTACCGCTGGACCGATAAGGAGCGCATCAAGCCTACCTTTGCATTCGGTCACGGCTTGAGCTACACCCAGTTTGCCATCTCTAATCTCCGCAGCGACAAGGTGCAGATGAAGCAGGACGGCACAATCACCTTTACCGTAAACGTAAAGAATACAGGTAAGCGTGCCGGAGCCGAGACGGTTCAGCTCTATATCCACGACGTCAAGGCATCAGTAGACCGCCCTCAGAAGGAGCTGAAGGGATTCCAGAAGGTTTATCTCCAGCCAGGTGAGAGCAAGGATATCAGCATCACCATCAGCAAAGAGACCCTCAGTTTCTACGATGAGGCTTCTTCATCCTGGAAGGCTGAAACCGGAAAGTTTGAAGCTCTTGTTGGTAATGCAGCCGATAACCTGAAGCTCAAGAAAGCCTTCGAGCTCTTTTAAAAAGAATGATTCGATTCTGAGAAATTGAACGGAGGGAAGAAATAAATATAACGCATAAAAGTTTGTTACGGTGAAACGCCGTAACAAACTTTTATTGTATTCCCCTGCTTTTCATCCATTGACAAGCTCGCGTAGGAACGGGGATTTCTAAAAAAAATACCAACATCCTGATTATCAGAAGATTAACCCACTTGACGCCCTAAAACAGGGCGCATGGGTATCTGCAGCATTTACTCCTAAATTTTCGCAAGTTTGCGCCATACGCCCAGAAAGGCTTATTTCATGCCAATCTGCTTCACACGCTGCTCGAACTCTTCCCTGTCACAGATGGCACTATTCTTGATTTTGGCGCGATAATTATAGATAGTGTTCACTGAATAGTGAAGGAACTCGGCAATCTTAGAACTGTCCTCGATGCCCAGACGGATAAGGGCAAAGATACGGAGGGTGGTAGAAAGACGGCTGTCATCTTCGAGCACGATACGCTCTTCAGGCTTCAAGAGGGCATTGAACTCCTCAACAAAGTCAGGGAAGAGCTTCAGGAAGGCGGAATCGAAATACTCATACAGCTCGCCCATGTAGGCCTCGCCAGCCTGCATCTGCTCCAGCAACTTGTTGAGTTCTCTAGCCTTCACCAGTTTCACTACTCGCTTGCGCATGGTCTCTATCTTGTCGACATAGATGGCACAAAGGCGCAGGAATCGACCAATATATACTTCCTTCATCTTGTTACTCTCATTGAGTGACTGGTTCATCTCGTTGAGAGAATGGTTCATCTCGTTAAGACGCTCATTTGCCAACTGCAAGGCATGGTTGGTTTCCTTCAGCTTATGATGAGCCGCAGCAATGCGCTTGCGCTGCTTGTTGACATAGTAGAGCAAGAGCATAACCACAAAGAGAAGCAAGGCTGAACACGCTACCATGAGCCGCAGATGCTGGTTGCTCGAAGAAAGCTCTTTCTGATATCCCTCCTCAATCTGCGTGAGCACAGGCATGATCTGGCGGCTGCGGATAGGCGTATTGAAAACGGTAGCCGACTTCCAGGCAAACTTGATATACTCGTGAGAGCGCTTCTGCTCGCCCGGTTCGGCATTGAGCAGATTGGCGAGTTCCCAGAGCGACCCCTGGTCCATCACAGCCAACTGGACATCGCAGATAGCAGAACGCAAGAGGCAGCTGAGAAACTGCTCTTCATCGCCAAACTGATTGTAGGTCAAGCCGCGATAAAACTGTACAATGGCATACTGATGGGTGCCCGGTTTCGTCATCGACAGCCGCTTATCGCTCAATCGCAAAGCCTCCTTCATATTGCCTGCATCGCGTGCCCTCACCTCCTGCATCTGCAGATAAAGGTCATCATCATGGCTGAATGTGCTGTCTATTGCAGCCTGATAGGCATTACGCTTGCCGGCATAATATTTCTTCAAGGAAGGAACGTTGGAATAATATGCCATCTCGCCATACAGGTGCTGGCAAGCCCAGAGGTAGTTGCGTTTGCCCTCAGCATCAAGATCAGCGATATTGACAGACTTCAGCAGGTCGTACGATTCGGCATAATCGCCCGTGGTAGATTCCTGGAAAGCAAGCAGCGCCTTGGCATTTCCCACCTTCTTTTTATCGCCCATTCTGAAGGCAAGTTCCATACACTGGTTGATGTATTTCAGCGCCATGTCGTTCTTGTAGGAGCGGTATTCCTCAAAGAGCGCAAAGCAGGCATCATACTTACTGCTTAGGCGCCTGGCGGTCTTCAGCTTCTGCTCCCAATCGCGAATTCGGGCTTCACGTACCTTCACATAATCAGCCGAATGGGCAATGGCGTTGTCCAGACTCTGAAAAAGCTGCTCTATATTATCTGTTGTTTTTGCTGCAAGAGAAAGAGGCATCAAGACAAAGAGCAGGAAGAAGAATGCCTTTCCCCATAATTCATTTACGCGATACATCAACTTGATTCCGTTTAAGATTGATTTATTTTCATGAGGTTTCATGTGCAAAAGTAATAAAAAAATCGGAAACGACAAATCAAATATAGAAGAAATGTAGATTTCTTCGCATTTTTCGCCTATGCCGCATCCACTTTTTATATATTCTTCATTTTTCTTATCCATCTCATTATCAGACACATTTTTATCTAAAAAAGAAAAGTTCATCCACATTTTAACATTTCTATCGCGCATCGTATCATCTTTTTTATTATCTTTGCATGGTCTTAATAGAAGATAAGTACCAAAAATAACAATTAACATAATAAACAATGAGAACAGCACTTTTATCACTCACATTTCTTTTGGCTGGTTCTATGGCAGCACCTGCTTTCGCCCATACCGCAGCCCCTAAGAAAAAAGTAACTGCCACAACCAAGAAAGGCAAGATTCTACCCATGAAGGAGTATATCGACCAACTGATGGCGAAGATGACGCTACAGGAGAAGATTGGTCAGCTGAACCTGATGGTAGCTGGCGACATCACCACCGGCGGCGCACTTGATACTCAGGTAGGCAGCGATATCGCCCAGGGCAACATGGGCGGAGTTTTTAACATCAAAGGCCTCGATAAAATCAAGGCTCTGCAGGAAATAGCCATCAAGAACAGCCGTCTGGGCATCCCACTGCTCGTAGGTATGGACGTAATTCATGGTTACGAAACGATGTTCCCTATCCCTCTCGCCCTCTCCTGCTCATGGGATACCGAGGCGATGAAGAAGGTAGGCGAAGTATCAGCCAAGGAAGCAAGTGCCGACGGCATCAACTGGACTTTCTCTCCTATGGTAGACATTGCACTCGATGCCCGCTGGGGACGAATAAGCGAAGGAAATGGCGAGGATCCTTATCTGAGCGGCGTGATGGGAGCAGCGATGACTCAGGGCTACCAGGGCGTGGATATGCGCACAGAAGAGATTCTGAGAGCCAACCGCATCATGGCCTGTCTGAAGCATTTTGCCCTGTACGGAGGCGTTGAGAGCGGAAAGGAATATAACACGGTAGATATGAGCCGCGTGCGCATGATGAACCAGTATCTTCCACCTTACGAGGCAGTGGTGAAGGCTGGCGTAGGCAGCGTGATGTCTTCATTCAATCTCATCGACTACATACCTGCTACAGCCAACAAATGGATGATGACCGATGTCTTGAGAAAGCAGTGGGGATTCAACGGTTTCGTGGTTACCGATTACGCTTCTATCGCCGAGATTCTGCAGCACGGAACGGCAAAAGACATCCAGGAGGCTTCAGAACAGGCACTGAAGGCGGGTACCGATATGGACATGTGCTCCAACGCCTTCGTAAAGCATCTGGCTAAGAGCATAGCAGAAGGAAAGGTGAGCGAGGAGGATGTGAACATCGCCTGCCGCCGCATTCTGGAAGCGAAATATAAACTGGGCCTGTTCAGCGACCCTTACCGCTACTGCAACACCAAGCGCAGCAAGAGCGAGATTTATACCGCTGAGAACCGTCAGGCAGCCCGCGATGTAGCAGCAGAGACCTTCGTGCTTCTGAAGAACGAAGGCAATATCCTGCCACTGAAGAAGGAAGGAAAGATAGCCCTGATAGGTCCGCTTGCCGACACCCGAAACAACATAGCCGGTACATGGAGCGTGGCACAGGTACCATCGAAATATACCACCATTAAGGAGGCTATGGAGCATGCACTTGCCGGAAAAGCCACCTTATTATATGCCCAGGGAAGCAATATCTGGCGCAATCAGGAACTGCAGAAAAACGGCGAATCCGGTAAACCAATCAACTGGGGCAACGAGGCTGAAATGAAGGCTGAAGCGCTGAAGATTGCGAAAGAGGCGGATGTGATAGTATGTGCTATGGGCGAAAGTGCCGAGATGAGCGGCGAATGCGGTAGCCGTACCAACCTGGAGATGCCGGACGTACAGCGCGAACTGCTTGCCGAACTCCTGAAGACGGGCAAGCCTGTAGTGCTCCTCAACGTTGCAGGCCGTCCTACGGTTCTTACTTGGGAGAAAGCCCATGTACCAGCCATCATGAATGTATGGTTTGGAGGTTCAGAGATGGGCGATGCACTCTGCGATGTCATCTTTGGCGACAAATCGCCATCGGGTAAGCTCACCACTTCGATGCCTAAGACTACCGGTCAGGAGCCTCTCTACTACAACCATCAGAACACCGGCCGCCCTGTAGCAGACGATAATGAGAAGTTTGCCAAGTTTGCCAGCAACTGTCTGGATGTAAGCAATGGTCCGCTCTATCCTTTCGGTTACGGCTTGAGCTATACCTACTTTTCATACAGCAACTTCCGCCTGAGCAGCCAGGAGACCGGCATCAGCAATGAGGAGGCTACCGAATGGCAGGATGGCAAGAAGATTACAGCTAGCGTCACCGTTAAGAACAATGGCTCCCGCGATGCCGACGAGATTGTGCAGCTCTACATCCGTGACATGGTAGCCAGCATCTCCCGTCCTGTAAAGGAACTGAAAGGTTTCCAGCGCATCCATCTGGCAGTAGGTGAAAGCAAGGAGGTAAGCTTTGATATCACCCCAGATATGCTCAAGTTCTACAACGCAGATCTGAAGCACGTGATAGAACCAGGCGACTTCCAGATTATGATAGGAACCAACAGCAAGGATGTAAAGACTTTGAAACTGAACGTGAAATAAACAATAAAAATCGCCCTGTAAAGAGCAAAGCATAGCTTGAAAGATGCTTTACTTCTTACAGGGCGATTCCTATTGACTGAGCCCACTTCAACAGAAGGCTCAGTAATGGATTCTATCCTTCAGGATTACTTAGTCATCTCGAAACCTACACGCATACCATCGTAATTATTAGCGATAGTACCGATAGCGCTGAGGGTAGAACTGCCCTTGAGGGCACCCATGGTCTTGATGAGGTTGAGCAACTTTGTCTGGTCGAAGAGCAAGCTGATGCCGTTGGTAGTCTTCGTAGCATAGCCCGACATACTCAAGAGCAAGCCCTTCATCTGAATGGCATGAGTCTTCTCATCAAAAGTATAATTGCCCTGCCATGACTTGCCATCTATCTTGGCAGCGAAAGTTCCATCAGTTTTGAAGGTGAAATAGGTATTTGAGCCGCTGAAACCAAACTTGCTGTAATACTCACCCAACTTCTCCTCTACCTTGTTGGCAGCAATCTCACCGCCAGCCTTTGCCAGGAGATTCTCAGAGGTAAAGGCGCATCCCGGCTTGCTGTACTTCCAGGTATGGGCACAGAGATCCTGCTTGCTGAAGGTACCTGAACCGATTACATTATTCAGAATGCCATTGATAATGCTGCTACCTGCAGAACTGCTGCTGTTAGAGTTTCCGCCCAGTACAGCACCCAAGATACCTGCAACGGCTGAGCCTGCATTGCTGGTTGTACTGCTAGATGTAGCGGCATTGCTGGTTGTTGCTGCAGTTGTTGTTGCAGTCGCAGCTGTAGTGTTAGATGCAGCAGAAGTTGTTTTCTTTGTAGAAGTCTTCTTGGTCGTAGTCTTCTTTGAAGTCTTCTTAGAAGTCTTCTTTGTTGTCTTCTTAGCCGTTTTCTTAACCGGCATCATCTCAGACATTGAGGCATTGAGCGCTGCCTCGTTCATAGCGCTTGCGTTGCTGCCAGCTGTGCATGCGAGCACGAGGGCAGCCAAAAGAAATACCTTTTTCATTGCTTTCTATATATTTATTTTTATCACTCTTATTTATATATATATACCCAATACTTCCTATTGTTCTTTCGGGTGCAAAGTTCGCAAAAAAACCGGAAATACGATAAGAAAAATCCCTATTTCGCGGTATGAATCTCCCTAAAAACTCATCATTTCTGCTCTTTCTACGTTATTATAGACGATTGCGATGACAATTCGTTTAAAAGATAATGAAAAAAATCGTTCAGGAAATACTAATTATCATTCTAAAGGGGGAAAACTGCTCAAACGATTGCACTTTTTTTTGACATACATCAAAAAATAACGAATAAAACACGTATTTTCATGCATTTTGTACCTAGAAATAGGTAGAAAACCCCTATCTTTGCAAGCGGTTAACAAATATCAATAGGTTATGAATGATTTAATTAAGGTAAATTCAGAAAATCAGAATCAGGCTATCGATAGATGCCAACAGATTCTTCAGGATCGCCGAGAGGCTCTTGCCTCTAAGGCAAAGAGAAGAGGTTAATACTCTTCAGAAACAAGAAGTAAAGGAGGAAAGATGATGCTCTTATACAATATAAAGACGCATCCTTTCTTTTTAAAGAGAGATTTTTCGAAACGACTCTTAAATGATGAGCTTCAAAAATTTTGGGAAAAGAAAAAAACGTAAAAATCCCGTTGTCAGCCATCTGGCTTGTACAACGGGATTTTTACGTTTTATTATATCAAGTCCGAGATTTTACTTCTCGTTCTTCACTGCCTTCATGATAATCTCGAAGTGATTACCACTCTTCAAGATGACATTCTTCAGGAAGTCTGAAATCTCAGATGCCTTCAGATTCTTCACCATCTCCTTGTAATCGCTATGAGTATCAACACCCATACGCTCGTATGTGCTCAACGCACCAAGCCAATAACCATTGGTTTTTTCGCTAACAGCAGCCTGCTTCAGGAGAATCTCCTTTACCTTCTGAAGGTCTTCTGCATTTGGCTGGGCTACGGTCTCGTCCATACCCTTGAAGAAGTAAGGAATAGCGATATCCGACTTCTCAGGGTTCAGCTGAGCCACGGCAGAAATAGAGATGGCAGCCTTGTTATCATAATCGCGAAGCAAACCATAGTTTGCTCCTGCATGATAAGCAGCGCTGAGTTCCTCACGGATAGTACGCAAATACTTCATCTCCAAAAGGCGGGCTGAAACATCAGCAAGAACCATATACTGCAAGGTGAATGGAGCCTTGGTATACCAGATCTCTGTTGCCTGGTTCTGTGGATTCTCCATTGCCTTGGTAAAGACATTGCTTACCTTACCATTAGCATAAGGAATCTGCTTGTTCTTCAGCTTGAAGCCATTGTTTGGCAGACTGGCGATATACTGCTCGATGAGTGGGAGGAGAGTCTTCTCATCATAGTTACCTACGAAATAGAAGGTGAAGTCCTTGGCATTGCCGTAGAACTGCTTACCAATCTCCAGGATACGGTCGTAGTTGATATTCTTGATATCGCTTGCCTCTGGCACACGGGCAAGTTTGCTACCCAAATAGAGGGTGCTCTGAACAGAATCCTGATATACGAGGCTTGGGTTATTGCTCTTGTTGGCAAGAACAGTAGCCATCATACTCTTCATATTGTCAAAGCTCTTCTGGTCCTTGCTTACTGCGGTCATCTTGAGATAGATGAGCTGCATCAGGGTTTCGATGTCCTTAGGAGTAGAATTACCCTTCAAACCATGATTGAAAGGACTCAAGCTGAACGAAACGCCAGCCTGCTTACCTGCCAAAGCCTTATCAAGCTCATTGCTTGAGAAATCGCCAAGACCACTAGCATCGAGCACATCTGCTGCGAATGCAGCATTCAGGAAGTCTTCCTTGCCGAAAGTAGAATAGCCCACATTGGCTGAAGCTGCGAAAGCAATCTCATTGTCCTTGAAATCGGTCTTCTTCAATACCACCTTAGCGCCATTAGAAAGAGTCAACTCCTTGAAGCCCAACTTCTTGTTCTCTACAGTCTTCTTAATCTTACCAGCCTTAGGAGCCTGAGCGATGAGAGGTTCCTGCTTAACATTATCCACATAAGCCTCGAGCTTTTCAGCACGTACCTGCTTTACGATGGCAGCAAGTTCCTGCTCTGTAGGATAAACGGCACCAGCCTGCTCGCGCATCATTACCAATGATACAAGGTTGGTATCGCTCTGGCAAACCAACTGCTTGGCATAGCTGTTGATAACCTCAAGAGGCAAGTTTGGAACTACCATCTTCCAGATCTGGCTCTCCTCTTCTACTGACGGAATAGGCTCGTTAGAAGTGAAGTTATCCACATACTGGGTGGTAAACTGCTCGTTCTTCATCTTATCCTTGTTGGCAAGAGCCTTGTCAACCTGGCTCATGAATTCATCCTTGGCACGCTGATACTCAGTAGCTGTGAAACCGAACTCGTGCATACGCTGTGCCTCGCGGAGAACAGCAGCATAAGCCTCCTTAATCTTTCCTGGCTTAGCCACACCGGTAAGGGTGAAAGCATCCTTTGTGCTTGAAATCAGGTATGAACCATCACCGGCATTTGCCTGGAGATATGGACAGTCTGGCTCCAATGCCTTCTCTGCATAACGGGCAGCAATCATAGAAGAAATCACGTTATCCATGTATCCCTTCAGGAGATAGCTCATATTGCCCTTCAGAGAATCTGGCACAGCATTGTGCTTCATATAAATCTGGAAGAGATCAACCTGCTGCTCCTTATCCTTGTCGATAACATAGATGGCTGAATCATTATCAGATACTTCTACCTTCTCTATCTTAGCGGCATTCTTAGGTACCTTGATACCTGAGAAGAGTTCCTTAATCTTAGCTTCGATATGATTTACATCTACATCACCCACGATGATAATAGCCTGATTGTCTGGGCGATACCATTTGCGGTAGTAAGCACGGAGAGTTTCTGGCTTACAACCATCGATAACGCTCATCAAACCGATAGGGAAACGGTAGCCATACTTTTCGCCCTGATAGAGTTTAGGAAGTGAACGCTCTATCATGCGCTGCTGACCTACAATGCGCATACGGTACTCATTGTGCACCACATCACGCTCGCTCTCGATAGCATCTTCAGTAAGACTGATACCATTACTCCAGTCCTTGAGGATAAGCATACAGGAGTCTACGGCTGTAGTACGGGTAGTAGGAACATCTGTGAAGTAATAAACAGTCTTCTCTACTGCTGTATAGGCGTTGAGATTACGGCCATACTGTACACCGATGCTCTGCAGATAGTCCTGCAGAGAGTTGCCCTTGAAATGGTCGGTACCATTGAAGGCAAGGTGCTCCAAGAGGTGAGCCAAACCGCGCTGGTCATCATTCTCATTGATAGAACCTACTTTCTGTGCGATGTAGAAACTGGCTACATGCTCAGGATAACTGTTGTGACGAATGTAGTAAGTCAATCCATTATCAAGACGACCTATCTTCACATTCTTGTCTACCGGAATAGCTGGCATCTGCTGTGCCATCGCTGTACCTGCAGAAAGGAACAGCACAACTGCTGCAAAAATCTTTCTTAGTTTCATCTGATTTTAATTATTTATATATTTATTGTTTTCTATATCATTCTTTCTTTATACCTTATTATATATATCATGCTACTTAACAAGTTCACCTATATATAACGACAAAACCAGTAACATGGTTACTGTCTGCGATGCAAAATTAAGAAAAATAAAAAAGATTTGCAAACATTTTAGAGAATATCTTCGCGATGTATGCAAATCTTAACCTAAAACTAACATTGGAGGCAGAAAAACAATCCTAACCTACATGAAAACTCTTCATCCATGAACCTCTGAAGAGGCGGATAAGGAAGAGGATTCCCCTGAATGTGAGTTCGGTAGCCATCGCTATCCATACTCCCTCCAAGCCATAGCTCTTGGAAAGCGCATAAGCCAGGGTAAGGCGCACCAGCCACATGGTACCGAGATTGATCATCGCCGGTTTCCTGGTATCGCCCGCTCCTACACAAACACAATAGGTCACGATGCTGGCTGCAAAGAATGGTTCAGCAAAAGCCTCGATGCGCAAACAGATGGTTCCCATCTCCCGGATGCTTTCTACCGGAGAAAGAACGCCAATCATCTCAGGAGCAAAGACATACATCACCACTCCCATCACAGCCATCACAGCCATTCCAAGTCCTACTGTCATATATGCAAAATTCTTGCACAAACCTACTCGCCCTGCTCCATGCGTCTGTCCCACCAGAGTAGTAGCCGCATCACCAATACCATAGCCCGGCATATAGCAAAGACTCTCTGCCGTAATAGCAAAAGAATGGGAAGCAATGGCTATATTGCCAAGAGGTGCCACAATCATGGTACTCACTATCTGCGCCCCGCTCATCAATATGTTCTGTATGGCTATCGGAATGCTGATTTTACAGGCATTATGAACATACGACCTGACCCAACGGAAACGGACATGGTCCTGACGGAGATTCAGTATCTTATTCTTGAAACCTGCAAGATAAAGATTAGGCAGAGAGATGCAGACATAAGCCATCGCCGTTCCTAAGGCAGCCCCCACAACACCCAACTTCAGGATATAGATAAACAGGTAATTGAACACCACATCGCAGATGCAGATCAATACAGCCATCACACTAGGCGTATGCATATTGCCCGCAGATTTCAGCATCATCTCGGATATATGATAAAGGAAAACGAATGGAAGTACCAGACCGTATATCAGAAAATAGCGAGAGGAATTGGTGGCTATATCAGCACCTCCACCCAGCCAATAAGGCAGATAAGCATGAATGCCGACACAGAGAAGAGAAACAAAAATGCTGAACGCCACACCGCAAATCAGCGCATGACGAAACACCTGACGGGCATTTGCAAAATCATTGGCTCCGATAAAATGAGCTACCTGTACAGAAAAGCCAGTAGCAGCTGCACTGAGCAAGCTACCTATAAGCCAGGTAGTTGACTCAATCAATCCGATACTGGCAGAAGCCTCTGCTCCCAGATGACCCACCATAGAAGCATCGATGAAGAACATCATCACCGTAGAAATCTGAGCCAGCATAGAAGGTATACTCAACCCTACAATAAGATTGAGTTTCTCGCGCCGATCCATCTCCCTACCCAGGCGAATCGACTCCATCAAATAATCTGTCTTCTTGCTATAAAGCATAAATTAATTTCTCGTATATCGCTCATACAAAAAAATATGTGCATATATCATTTCAAACATATGCACATACTTTTTCTCTTAATCTTTATTCTTATTCAGTAATCCACTTCTTGCCAGAAGCTCTCTTATAACTCTTGAGCACCATCTCAAAACGGAGCATTGAATAGCCTTGGATTGAAGAATTACCGCTTGCTCCATAAGCCAGCTGGTATGGAATGAACACCTGCCAATGGTCGCCCGGATGCATCTTGAGCAATGCGGTGGTAAAGCCATCGATAAATCCACCGGCCACACTACGGGTAGGATTAGCTGTAGCTGCATCAAAAGTACCCGTAAAACTCTGGTCGAAGACGTAACCTTCCTTATAATTATCAGTAGGAATGAAACGGCCACGATAGCTCACCTGTACCGAATCGGTAAGGATTGGAGAAGTTTTACCCTCTCCCGTCTTCAGAACATGAACGATGATATTATCGCAATCCTTATAAGTAAGGGTCACTAAATTACCATTCTGATCCTTGTTCGCAGTCTGGTTTTCGAACGTCCAGTTCTTATAAACGTACCAGCCGTTAGCTTCACCCATCTTCCTGGCATAAGCCAATGTATCGGCAAAAGCCTGCTCGTTACGCTCCTGCCAGTTGGCATATTCCGAGACAGTATCATCATCTTCGCTGCATGATGACAGCGTGATCACTGCCATCATGAGGAAGAAGAAATATTTCAAACTCTTAAGATTCATCTAAATGTATTTGATTAATTAGAAGTTCTTGATTTCCTTGCCAAGCTTCTTCAATACGCTAGTGATGCTTACGCGCTCCTCGATGATGCTGCGAAGATCTGAGATAGCTACGCGCTCCTGCTCCATGGTATCACGATAACGCAGAGTTACCTTATGATCGTTTGGAGTCTCGTGGTCTACGGTGATACAGAATGGAGTACCGATAGCATCCTGACGGCGATAACGCTTACCGATAGAATCCTTAGGATCGCCATAGTGAGTATTGAAGTGGAACTTCAGTTCGTCAACGATTTCGTGAGCCAACTCTGGCAAACCATACTTCTTATCCAATGGGAACACAGCACACTTAACAGGTGCCAAAGCCTCTGGCAAACGCAAAACAACACGTGTCTCGCCATTCTCCAGCTTCTCCTCGCAGTAAGAGTGGCACATTACGCTGAGGAACATACGGTCTACACCGATAGATGTCTCTACATCGTAAGGTACATAGCTCTCGTTCTTCTCTGGATCGAAGTACTTGATAGAACGGCCGCTGTACTTCTCGTGCTGAGAAAGGTCGAAATTGGTACGGCTGTGGATACCCTCTACCTCCTTGAAACCGAATGGCATCTTAAACTCGATGTCGGTAGCAGCATTGGCATAGTGAGCCAGCTTCTCGTGATCGTGGTAACGGTAATTCTCATTACCCATACCGAGAGCCTCGTGCCAAGCCAGACGAACCTTCTTCCAATACTCAAACCACTTCATCTCAGTACCAGGCTGGCAGAAGAACTGCATCTCCATCTGCTCGAACTCACGCATACGGAATACGAACTGACGGGCTACAACCTCGTTACGGAAAGCCTTACCAATCTGGCAGATACCGAATGGCAACTTCATACGACCGGTCTTCTGAACGCTCAGGTAATCTACGAAGATACCCTGAGCAGTCTCAGGACGGAGATATACCTTGCTTGTAGCATCGCTTGCCGCACCCATCTGGGTAGAGAACATCAGATTGAACTGACGGACATCAGTCCAGTTCTTGGTACCGCTGATAGGACAAACAATACCCTCATCCTCGATAATCTGCTTCAGCATCTCCAGGTTAGGACCCTGCATAGCCTCAGTATAGCGGGCATGGAGGTCATCAAACTTCTTCTGGTTCTCCAGAACGCGAGGATTAGTTGCACGGAACTGAGCCTCATCAAAGCTATCGCCGAAGCGCTTCTGAGCCTTGGCAATCTCCTTGGCAATCTTCTCCTCATACTTAGCCATGTGATCCTCGATGAGCACATCGGCACGATAACGCTTCTTTGAATCGCGGTTATCAATCAACGGGTCGTTGAAAGCATCTACGTGTCCAGATGCCTTCCATACTGTAGGGTGCATGAAGATAGCTGCATCGAGACCAACAATGTTCTCGTGCAACAATACCATACTCTGCCACCAGTACTGCTTGATATTGTTTTTGAGCTCAACACCATTCTGACCATAGTCATAAACGGCAGCCAAGCCATCATAAATTTCACTACTTGGGAACACGAAGCCATATTCCTTACAATGGCTTACAATTTTCTTAAAAACATCTTCCTGTGCCATGATTAAATCTTATTTTTTTCAAATTTTCGGCAAAGATACTCTTTTTTCTCGAAAAAATGTTGTATTTTTGCCATAAATTAATAAAATAAGTATTAAAAGCTATATATGAGCGACGAAATTAAAGATAAAAACGGTCTTGAAGAGGAAAAATCACCAAATTTGGAAAATTCTTCTGCAGAATCTGAACAGGATGCTGCGGAAGATGCCAACGAGGAGACTTCGACCGAAAAACATTCCGATTATAAGCCGGTGAACCGATTCGATGCTTCTGCTGTACATCACCTCAGCGGAATGTATCAGAACTGGTTCCTCGACTATGCATCGTATGTTATCCTCGAACGTGCCGTTCCTCATATTGAGGATGGTTTGAAACCGGTACAGCGACGCATCCTCCACTCTATGAAGCGCATGGACGACGGAAGATACAACAAGGTTGCCAATATCGTGGGACATACCATGCAGTTTCACCCTCATGGCGATGCGTCTATCGGAGATGCTTTGGTACAGATGGGACAGAAAGACCTGCTCATCGATACGCAGGGTAACTGGGGAAACATTCTTACGGGCGACCGTGCTGCGGCTCCCCGATATATCGAGGCACGCCTCTCTAAGTTTGCTCTCGACGTGGTTTTCAATCCTAAAACTACCGACTGGCAACTCTCTTATGATGGCAGAAACAAGGAGCCTATCACGCTCCCTGCCAAATTCCCGTTGCTCCTGGCACAAGGTGCCGAGGGTATTGCCGTGGGATTGAGCAGTAAGGTTTTGCCACATAATTTCAATGAGATTTGCGATGCTGCCGTCCACTATCTCAAGGGCGAGCCATTCCAACTCTATCCCGATTTCCCTACAGGCGGTGCCATCGATGTAAGTAAATACAATGATGGACAGCGAGGTGGTGCATTGAAGGTAAGAGCCAAAATCGACAAGCTCGACAACAAGACACTTGTTATCAGCGAGATACCATTCAGCAAGACTACAGGAAGCCTCATCGATTCTATCACAAAAGCGGTAGAAAAGGGTAAAATAAAAGCACGCAAGGTAGATGACGTTACTTCGGCAAATGTTGAGATTCTTGTGCATCTGGCACCAGGAACCTCATCAGATAAAACGATGGATGCACTCTACGCATTCAGCGATTGCGAAATTAATATCTCGCCCAACTGCTGTGTCATCGAAGACAACAAGCCTGTATTCCTCACCATCAGCGATGTGTTGCGCCACAGCGTAGACCGCACAATGGGATTGCTGCGCAAGGAGCTGATGATCAGAAAGGGTGAATTGGAGGAACAACTCTTCTTCTCTTCTCTCGAACGGATCTTCATCGAGGAACGTATCTACAAGGAGCGAAAGTTTGAGCAGAGTAAGAGTCAGGATGAGGTTGTTGCCTTCATCGATTCTAAACTCGAACCATTCAAGGACAAACTCTTTACTGCCGAAGTAGATGGTAAGGGTATGGTAGAATATGCCTTCCATCGGGAAATTACCCGCGAGGACATTCTTAAACTCCTGGAAATCAAGATGCAGCGAATCCTTAAATATAATAAGGATAAGGCAGACGAACTGCTGATGAAGATTAAGGCCGAACTTGCTGAGATTGAGAACGACCTGGCTCACATGACCGATGTAACCATCAACTGGTTTGAATATCTCAAGGGGAAATACGGAAAGAACCATCCTCGCAAAACAGAAATCAGAAACTTCGATACCATTGAGGTGACTAAGGTGGTAGAGGCTAACCAGAAACTCTATATCAACCGCCAGGAAGGTTTCGTTGGTACAGGGTTGAAGAAGGATGAATTCGTATGCAACTGCTCCGACCTCGATGACATCATCATCTTCTATAAGGATGGCAAGTTTAAAGTCACCAAGGTAGCAGACAAGATATTCGTCGGTAAGAATATCCTCCATGTACAGGTATTCAAGAAGAACGATAAGCGCACCATCTACAACTGTGTTTACCGCGACGGCAAACAAGGCGATTACTTCATCAAGCGATTCAATGTAACCGCCATGACCCGCGACAAGCTGTATGACATCACCCAGGGCACACCTGGCAGCCGCGTCATTTATTTCACCGCCAACCCGAATGGAGAGGCAGAAATCATCAAGTGTACGATGGAGCCAGACCTGACGAAGAAGCGCCAGAGCATCTTTCTGGAGAAGGATTTCTCAGACATTCTGATCAAGGGACGTGCTGCCAAAGGAAATCTCCTTACCAAGCGCGCCATTCGACGCATCGGCCTGAAGAGTCACGGCCACAGCACGTTAGGAGGCAGAAAGGTTTGGTTCGATCCAGATGTAAACCGCATCAACTACGATGAGAACGGACGATTCCTGGGCGAATTCAATGATGATGATTCTATATTGGTAGTACTCGACAACGGTGAATTCTACATCACCAATTTCGATGTCAACAACCACTACGAGGACAACATCATCCGCTTAGAGAAATGGGATGAGCATAAGATATGGACGGCTATCCTCTACGATGCCGACAATCAGGGATATCCATACATCAAGCGATTCACGATGGATGCCACCAAGCGCCATCAGAATTTCATGGGAGAGAACCCTAACTGCAAGCTCATCTTGCTTACCGATACGGTTTATCCACGCATCAAGGTTACTTATGGCGGTGTGGATGCCATCCGTCCTGCCGAAGAAATCGATGCCGAACAGTTCATTGCGCAGAAGAGTTTCAAGGCAAAGGGTAAGCGCCTCACGACATTCAAGATTGACAGCATAGAAGAACTGGAGCCAACCCGATTCCCAGAACCTCCTTCTGAGGATAATGATGAGGAACCGGATGGTTCTGACTCAGAGAATGAAGGTGAAAACCTTGATCCAGATGCTGGCAAAAGCGAGCAACAGGTGATTGACGAACTGACTGGTCAGACCAACCTCTTCTCAGAAAAAGATTTCGAAGAAGACCAGAAGGATAAAGACTGGTTATCGAAGCAATAAAAAGCGCTAAGAAAGCGAAAAAGAAAGCGCAAGAAAAGCAGCAAGAAAAGCGCCCATCATAAAAAAAGGAGCTTAAGCCCAAAAAGCTTAAGCCCCTTTTTTTTATTATCTTGCTATTTGCATTTCTGCATTTCGCGTTTCAGCATTTCTCGTTTCGCATTTCGCGCTTCTCGTTTCAGCAAAAAGAAGCCAGTCCCCCTCCTGCTCCCGTTCCAGGTAATTCCATCGCCTGTCCCTCCAGCAGTCAGTAGCCTTCATTTTTACCTTTTATACCCCGCCAGCTTTTTCAGGCAGTATTCCTTAAAGTCATTCCAGTGGTAATAAGGTGCCACATCGCTCTTGATAGGCAAAGTAGCCTCATCTTCATTCAAAAGCACCTTTACCAATACATCATTCGCCTTGTTTCTATAAAAAACAAACTGCAAATTCGTAGCCATCGGGGTAATCTTATAATCCCACCATTGAGAAGCAATCTTCTCCGGATCCTTAATCTCTTCGCCATATCCATTCAAATCCAGCAAACAGGTAAGCGGAGTAACCATCGTATCGTGTCCATATCTCAATGTAGCTCCCGGATGCGGCAAGGCGATGCAGCTATCCGCCTTCTGGATAATGTTTCTCAAGAGATTGCGCTGGGAGAACGGCTGCACATTGCCCGTATAAGGCGAGTTGCCGTAAGCCATCTGCCACCAGATGTTGGCATTCTGCCAGTTCTGATACAGTTCCTCCTCCGTAAAGAGGTCATAGAGCGAAACCTTGCCTCTCAGTTCCGTGCCTTGGATTGAGCTTGCCATCTCATAGAGTTTTCTGTTCAGGTCACTCTGGTTGATATTCTGCTTCACCCAGGCAGGATCGTTGAACAGTTCCTGCATCACACGGCTATAGCTAACGTGCTTCTGTGCAAATTCCTGCTGTGTCATCTTGATACCCACGCTGTTTTTCAAGCTGTCCAGGTATCTGTCGTCTTGGTTCATATAATACATATCATGCTCGCTGGCATCATGGAAGATATGAAGTCTCGGATTGATACGCAGCATCTGCTGCAAACCGTTCTCCATAGAGAGGACGCATCGGATTACCAAAGTACTTCGGGCTTCGATATTCGTATTACCGGCAAAAATCTCAGGGAAGCGCTCCATCATTCTTCTGGTGATACCCTGATGCTGGAGAGCTCCGAGCGGAGTCAGTTCGCCATCGCGCCCCTTCGCCTCCTCACGAATCATCTTCACCTTAGCCAGCGTTTCCTCGCCCTTAGCTGTCAGTTTGCCCTCCTGCTTCGCTTTGAGCAGAGAGAAATAAGGCACATCATAAGCCTTCTTGCCAATCATATAACGGGAACCATGCCGGCCATAATGGCTCAGATAGAAAGGCTTATAACCTTTAGGAGCCACAGTCAACTGCTTCTGCGGACCACGATAAGCTACATAGTTACTACCCGAAAGCGTAATATCCCGCTTGAAATCCTCTTGTGGAGTCTGTGCTGTCAGAGGCATCGCCAATGTAAGAGATGCCAACAATAATAGATTTTTTGTGTTCATTGTTATCATATAATTTTGTTTTGGAAACATGCAATTTCATTTAATTCCAATTCATCAGTTTTCTCAGGAACGGAAGCAATTCTGCAGCCATCTTCCGATGCTGCAGCATACTAGGATGCCAGCTGGCGCCATAACCTAAATCTCCTTTCTGGAAACTGAAATCGAAACGGTAAATGTTCTTATCGGTTTTATTGGCATCTGCACAGATTCTATCAAGCACAGTTCGTTGCTTGCTACTCTCCTTCTCGCCGAGCATCGGACCTGTCAACATCACAATCTTTGCATGAGGATACTTGCTACGTACGGTTTTAAGAAACATGCGATAATTCTTCTCGTAGAGTTGAATATCATAATTCCTGGTAGAAAGATCGTTCGTACCCAGATTGATGCAGACTAACTGAGGCTGATACTTGGCAAAATCCCATTTTTCATCATGCTGGTCAAATAAGGTATATTCATATTGCCAAGGCATGTTATCGGCATCACCCGTCTTCGGACCATTATAATTACGATATACACCGATACCACTGCGGGAGATAGAAGTATGCTGGGCCTTCAGACTGTCACTTACGATATTGGCATAAGTAAGCCAATGGTTCTCCGTTTCATCTTCAAAAGGATCAGACATGTTGATACTTTCTACGCCATAACCGCAGGTGATGGAGTTTCCGATAAATTCAATCTTCCGTTCCGGAAGAGCCGGAGCCTCAACGAGCTGACATCCCTTATCAAGAACGAATCCCCTGAATTCCGGTTTGCGGAACAAGCCTTCTATCACATACATCACCTTAGCATGATGCACCCCCTTTGGCAAAGCCGCAGCCAGGGTTACAACCGAATCGCGTTCGGCATTAAAGCCCACTTTGAAAGGTTCACAACCATCAATCTGCGCCATGAAATATCCAGTTTTCGGGCGACACAGCATTTTCAGAGAAGACCCTTGAAAACTAGCCTCAATCGTAGTTCCCGGATAATTGAAACTGGCTACATCAGGATTCTTAGCAAAGCTCACACGCCCAACATACTGAATCATCGGATGAGAAGCCTTTACAACCTCTCCCACAATAGGAAGAGTAGTTGATTTCTTCACATTTCCAGCCATCATCGTGGAAGAAACCATCAATGTAGCCAGCATCATAACCCATACTTTTTTCATATTCCTGTTATTTAGTTTTTATCTGTCCTTACCATTCAGCCTTCATTTTTGCAAAGTAAAGACAAAACAATATCTGTTTGCAAAATTACCATTATTTCTCGTAAAAAGCAAGTAAAACCATCATTTTTTTCATTTTTATTCTTTTTATTCAAATTATTATTGTATCTTTGCACCCAAGAATGCGCTTGTGGCGAAATTGGTAGACGCGCTAGACTTAGGATCTAGTGGTTTAGGCCGTGTAGGTTCGAGTCCTATCAGGCGCACCGAAGAAAATCCTAACTGCTTGATAATAAGCGGTTAGGATTTTCTTCATTCTAGAAATTGCCAACATTTTGCCAACATAATTCCAAACTAAATTGAATCGGTTGGCAAAAACAAGGCTTCATTTTACATACTTTCACACGATTACATGCTATAACACAAGCGCTTTTTGTTATATCTTGTTAAAGATTACACTATAGGCACATCGTTATAAAAATAAATCACTAAATTTGCATCTAAAGCAATAAATTGAACGTTATGGAAGATTTAAACCTGCTAAAATTGGTCTTAGTAAAAAAGAAAAAGACCAACAAATGGCTTGCAGAACAGTTGGGAGTAAACCAAACAACTGTTTCTAAATGGTGTACCAACACCACACAGCCAGATTTAATGACTTTAAAAAAGATTTCAGAGTTGTTAGATGTCAGCGTAAGTGAAATTATTAACTTCGATTAAACAAAGAAGAAGCTATGAGTAGAAATTATAAAACAGTTGAACTGCATTGGTTTCAGTGCTAATGCTGGAAAGGAATAATAAGATGAACAATATAACTAAAGACGGCAATACATTGTTGCCTACTGGCTATATTCAATGGCGTAAAGACATTGAACAGCTGATTGACACTGCAAAGTTGAAAACGGCTATCAGTATCAATATGGGAACATTGTCGCTATATTGGAATATAGGGAAACAAATTATAGAGAAGCAGGAACAAATAGGTTGGGGGAAACAGGTAATTGCCCTATTGTCAAAAGATCTTTGTTCTCGTTTCCCTGATGACAGAGGTATTCGGAACGCAACCTGAGGAACATGAAAAGATTTGCTGAAGCGTATCCGACTTTTCCAATTTGGCAAGTGCCACTTGCCAAATAAAAGGAACTGCCAATTTTGCAAGTGACACTTGCAGAATTGGAGAGTGAAGGCAAGGAGTTTGTTCAAGTACCACTAGCACAAATATCTTGGTATCACCATATTTCCCTGTTATCCAAGGTAAAAGACGAAGCACAACGTGCCTACTATATAACAGAAACAGCACAGAATGGGTGGAGTCGAGATGTGATGCTTCTCCAAATAGACAATGGATATATCCATGCTAAAGGGCATGCAATTAATAATTTTGAACAGACCTTGCCACCTCTTCAGTCAGACTTGGCTCGTTACATATTCAAAGACCCTTACAATTTCTCGTTCATTGGAACGGTGGCATTGCAAAATGAATTGGATATAGAAAAGTCCTTGACAAGCAAGATAACAGATTTTCTCCTCGAGATGGGACGTGGTTTTGCATACATAGGCAGACAATACCATATTTCCGTAGATGGGGATGATTATTATATCGACTTGCTGATGTACCATCTCAAACTGCATTGCTATGTTGTAGTGGAATTGAAAGCCGTGGAGTTCAAACCAGAGTTCGTTAGCAAACTGAACTTCTATATTTCTGCAGTTGATGACATTGTGAAATCCCCAGAAGACAAACCTACCATTGGCTTGCTTCTCTGCCGAACCAAGAGCAACAAGAAAGCTGAGTTTTCGCTTTGTGGCATTACCCAACCTATGGGAATTGCACAATACGAAACAGAAAAACTCTTTGCTGATGTAGCATCGGCATTGCCACAGATTGAGGAAATAGAGGAGAAACTTGAAAAATCAGAGGGAAAATCGGATAAAGAGTAATACATGGTTATTTCCATTTTGGAAATAACCATAATATATATAGGAATAACACAGAAAATACGAAACAGAGAGATACCTACATCATCCCTTCCAGTTTTTCCTGCGCCTCGCGCATATCTTTTTCAAAATTCACATGGTCTAGAAGGAATTCCGTTCTGCCTTGCGAAAGAAGAAGATAGAGCTGCGGATTCATACCCTCTACATACTGGGCGATGGCATACTCTATATCATCACGCTGCGTAGGATTGGTGGAAAATTCAAAAACCCTAAGCTTTTGATGAATAAAGCAATATGCCGACTCTATACAATCTCTGGTAATGCCCCCTGCCGAGAGAGCATCACCATTATTATTCTGATTCATTCTGAATATCCTTTTTATTTCACGCCCTTCATCGACAAGGCGATGCGCTTGCGCTTCAAATCTACTTCTGCCACTCTCACCATCACATGCTCATGAAGCTTTACCACCTCAGAAGGATCCTGAATGTAACGGTTTGACATCTGGGATACATGAACCAGACCATCGTTGTGGACACCTATATCTACAAAGGCACCAAACTTGGTAATGTTGGTAACAATGCCCGGCACAACCATGCCCACCTGCAAATCCTCTATCTCCTTAATGCTGGCATCAAACTCAAACTTCTCCACCTCACCACGAGGATCCAAACCCGGCTTGTCAAGCTCAGCCATGATATCGGTCAAAGTAGGCATACCCACCTCAGCACTCACATATTTTCTGATATCAATCTTCTTCTGCAGCGCCTTGTCTTCTACCAGCTGCTTCACCGTTACGCCCTGATCTTTCGCCATCTGCTCTACCAGCGCATAACGCTCCGGATGAACGGCACTGTTATCCAAAGGATTCCTGGCGCCAGGAATGCGGAGGAAGCCGGCACACTGCTCAAAGGCCGAAGGACCCAAACGGGGCACCTTCTTCAACTGGGCACGGGAAGCGAAGGCTCCATTCTCGCGGCGATATTCCACGATGTTCTTGGCAAGCGTAGGTCCCAAACCGCTCACATAGGTCAGCAGATGCTGCGATGCGGTATTCAGGTTGACACCCACCGAGTTCACGCAACTCATTACCACCGTATCCAGACTCTTCTTCAACTGAGTCTGATCCACATCATGCTGATACTGTCCCACACCGATGCTCTTCGGATCAATCTTCACCAACTCAGCAAGCGGATCCATCAATCTTCGTCCGATGCTCACAGCACCACGCACGGTAACATCCTCATCCGGGAACTCATCTCTTGCAATCTTCGAAGCCGAATAGATAGAAGCGCCATCCTCGCTCACCACATAGATATCTACCGGATGAACGAAATCGATGCTATGCAGCCAGTCGCTGGTTTCGCGGCTTGCCGTACCGTTACCTACAGCCATTGCCTCCACCTGATACATCTTAACCATGCGCTGGATGGCAGCCGTTGCCTCGCTCTTCCTGTTGCGGGGAGGATGAGGATAAACGATTTCATGATGAATCAGATTGCCCTGCGCATCGAGACAGCAAGTCTTGCAACCATTGGCAAAACCCGGGTCAACCGCCATCACGCGTTTCTGTCCGAGAGGAGCCGCCAACAGAAGCTGGCGCAGGTTTTCGGCGAAGACCACAATAGCCTCCTCATCTGCCTTCTGCTTGCTGAGCGCAGCAAATTCGGTTTCAATGCTAGGCTTCAGCAGTCGCTTAAAGGCATCATCCACCGCTTCACCCACCAGCGTCTGGCACTCACCGAAACCATGTACATAGTGGCGCTTCAGTTTATCCTGACACTGCTCATCATCAGCCGAGATACTGACACGCAAGAATCCTGCCGCCTCGCCTCTACGCATAGCCAGCAGTCGGTGCGAAGAACATTTCTTCAATGGTTCTGAGAAATCGAAATAGTCGGAGAAGCGCTGTGCCTCTTCCTCATCCTTCTTCTTGGCTACCACCTTAGAAGTGATGATGGCACCGCGTCTGAACTCACCGCGAATCTGATTGCGGCTCTGCTCATTCTCGCTTACGGTTTCGGCGATGATGTCCTTGGCTCCCTGAAGTGCAGACTCCACATCCTTCACCTTATCGCCCACAAACTTTCTGGCAGCCTGTTCCGGATTGCGCTCACGCTGGAAGAGGAGCAGCTGTGCCAGAGGCTCCAAGCCTGCCTCACGTGCTATCTGTGCACGGGTGCGGCGCTTAGGCTTATAAGGAAGATAGATATCTTCCAGTTCGGTGGCATCCCAGCACTGTTCGATGCGTTTTTTCAGTTCATCCGAGAGCTTTCCCTGTTCCTCGATGGTTTTGAGGATAGTCTCTTTTCTCTTCGCCATCTCAGAGAGTTTCTCGTTAGCCTGTGCGATGGCTTCAATGTTTACCTCGTCCATATTACCGGTTTTCTCCTTGCGGTATCGCGAGATAAACGGAATGGTGCAGCCCTCTTCGAGCAGCGCCAGAGTATTTTCTACAGCCTGCTCCTTCAGATTGAGCTGGGCTGCTATCAGCTTTGTAAATTGATTCATTTATGATATTAATAAAAAAAGATTCAAACTGTTTGTTCATGCAAAGATAGAGAAAAAAGTTGGTTTGCCCAAATATTCCCTTATATTATTTGGCGGTTTCACTAAAAAATCGCAGCTTTGCAGCAGAAATAGCTTTAGATACATTCAGCATGCCCGATTTTCTTGATTTACATCAACAATACGGCTTGTTTTGCAAGAAAAACTGAGAAATCGTTTTGAGTTTCAAGTTATTTCCTATATCTTTGCCGCCGAATTAGAGAGTGCAGGGCATGTCTGGGATGTGCTTTGCTATCATAAATAAAGGGGCTGAAAAGCTACCTGATTAGAGTGATAAAAGAAAGTAATAAAGAAAAGATTGATTATGAAGAAGATTATGTTGAGCCTTGCTATGGCTCTCGTTTCAGTTTGCGCTAGCGCACAGGTTTACATCGGTGGTACAGCTGGTATTTCCAGCAACAAGATAGGTGATGGTGACAGCAAGACAGCTTACACCTTGATGCCTGAAATCGGTTACGAATTCAACAACAAGTGGGAGGCTGGTCTCGAAATTGGTATCAAGAAGGGCGAAGTTTGCAAGCTTTCTCCTGTAGGTGAATCTACAACATTCACTGTAGCTCCTTACGTACGTTACACAGCCGTAGAAACCAAGTTGGTTAACCTCTTCGTAGAGGGTACAATCGGTTACAGCAGTTACAGCAAGGGCGGTGGCGATGCCTACGAGGCAGGCATCAAGCCAGGTTTGGCTGTTAAGCTTTCAGACCACGTAAACTTCATCACAAAGGTAGGTTTCCTCGGTTACAAAGGTTATTCTCCTGACCATGGTGACAACTCATCAACATTCGGACTTAACGTAGATGCGAGCAACATTTCATTTGGTGCTATCTACAAGTTCTAATCTTAGGGTGCTCATTTACTCATAAGCAATAATATCAGGGGCGCAAGCGATTCCTTTTCTGGAAACAGCTTGCGCCCCATTTTTATCTGCAAGCGTACACGCTTTTACTCTTCACTCTTCACCTTTCCTTCGGAAACCCCTGTGTTTATCGGCATTCCGAGGGGTGAAGAGTTTGCTGCGACTCTTCACCCACTCTTCACCACTCTTCACCGATTTCAAAGACCAACAGGCGTAAATTGCAGCGCAAGACCGCTAGGTGTTAAGGAGAGATGCAAGACCGCCAGGCTTCTCTAAGGAGGGTGTGCCATAAGTCTGAATAATAGTTGGCGCATAACAGTTAACCATCGCATGCACATCACCTGTTGTGCATGCGCATATCAGCTGTTATGCAAGCGCACAACAGCTGTTGTGCGACCGAAGATACTGGCTCTTCCAACAACATATTCTAACTCTTCCAACAACATATCCTAACTCTTCCAACAACATATCCTAACTCTTCCAACAACATATTCTAACTCTTCCAACAACAAGAAGAGGATGAATCATAAACTTATGACACACCCTCCGCCGAACCAGCCAGGGTGAAGAGTGGTGAAGAGTGGGTGAAGAGTGTCCAAAAACTCTTCACCCCTCGAAACGCCCATAAACACTGGGGATTCCAAAGGAAAGGTGAAGAGTGAAGAGTATTTTCTTATCCTTTACTTACAACATTTTTACAGGCATTTACACTGACTGTTTCAGTAGAACAGCCAACTGGCGAGCGTACGGCTAGTCAGCTGTTCTTCATTCGCCTGTACACTATTTCCGATTAACAGATAGCCATATTCCTACTTTTTAAGCGTAAATTCAAACTTCAAGCCGCCTTCCAGTTGATTACTTACACGGATGGTTCCGCCATGTATGAGAACGGCATTCTTGACGATAGCAAGACCCAAACCGGTGCCACCCATCTTGCGGCTGCGTCCCTTATCTACCCGATAGAAACGCTCAAAAAGACGGGAGAGATGCTCGGCAGGAACACCCTGACCATTATCACAGAAGATGAAATGCCACTTATTGCCCTGCTCCTTGGCACTCAACGTTATCTTACGCCCTTCGCCGGCATAAGCTATGGCATTGTCGGTAAGATTGCGGAACACACTATAGAGCAGACTGCGGTTACCCTTCACGATAATATGCTGGTCGGGAAGAAGATTCTCGAAAGTCATCTTGTGCGACTCTCTTTCCAGCGCCGTCTCATGGGCTATTTCACTCACCATCTGCGTAATGTCTACCGTCTCGAAATCTATCATATCCGAACCGTCATCCAACCGGTTCAGGGTTGAGATGTCGCGGAGCAGAGAGGTAAGGCGTTCGCTCTGGGCATAACAGCGCTGCAGAAACTGCGACTTCATCTCTTCGTTGATATGCGGATTGTCGAGTATCGTTTCCAGATACCCCTGAATACTTGCTACAGGAGTCTTCAGCTCGTGAGCGATATTCTGGGTAAGCTGCCGCTTCAGTACATCCTGTTCACGTCGGGTGGTCTGTATGCGCTTATACATCTTGATGATGCGCTCAGCTATCTCGCCCAACTCATCGTTAGGGAACTTGGCGAGATCTTCCACCTCTAGACTCTCGTTGTGGTCTGCCTTATAAGCAAAGATGCTCAGTTTGGAAACATTCTTAGCCAGACGGTCCGTAAAACGGTAAAGCACGATGGTAAGCAGAATGACAGCTACGATGGCAAACCAGATGAAATGCTGGTCGGCCTGCAGCGATTTTGCCAAATCATTATTGTAAGGTAGTGCCGTACGGATGATGAGCTTGCTTTCCGGAAAATAAGAAGCCACATAGAAATAATCATGCTTCAGGGTTTTAGACTGTCGCTCCACGCTTGAGCCTACCCTGTTTTTCAAGGCTTCTGCTATTTCCTCCCGTTTGGCATGGTTGGCAAAATGATCATAGTCGGAACTCATATTGTCATAAATCACCTTACCGTTAGGGCGCACCAGCGTAACACGAAGATCCTTGCTTTCATGTTCTCGGACAAAAGCCTGCAACTTCTCATGAGCCACAGTCACATCCCTATTGTGGATGCTATCCTGCAGAATAATTCCTTCACCAGGAGAGAGCGCCAGATCTTCTGCCAGCAGTTCATTATAATTTTCCAGCTTGATAGTAAGCGTACCTATTTTATACTGTTTCTCTCGTGCCTGCTGGAACACGATAAAACTGACGGCGAACACAAGGAACACCGCCAGTACACTGAAGTACAACTTTCTACCTACACTATTTAACTTAAACATTTTGATTACGCATCAAAATAATAACCGAACCCCAGACGGGTAACGATACACTTGGCAAACTTACCAATTTTCTTTCTCATACGGGTGATGTTGACATCCACCGTGCGGTCGAGTACCATCACATCCTTAGGCCATACCCGGTCGATAAGCTCCTGACGTGAGAACACCTTGCCGCGCTCTTCGAGGAAAAGACGCAGGAGTTCGAACTCGGTCTTGGTGAAAGGGATAGCCTCACCATCGATGCTCACCGTCTTCTTGTCAAGATTCAGTTGCAGTCCCTGATAGTTGATGATCTTCGATTCATCAGCATCGCCAGCCTGTTCAGCCGTACGGCGCAAGACGGCACGCACTCTGACCATCACCTCTCGGATAGAGAAAGGTTTCGAGATATAATCATCGGCACCGATATTGAATCCTGTCACCGTATCGTTTTCCGTATCACGGGCAGTAAGGAAGATGATTGGAACATTGGCTGTCATCGGATTGCCCTTCAACTGCTTAGCCAGCTGGAAGCCGCTCATTCCACCCATCATGACATCCAACAGCAGCAGGTCGAACGAAGCAATGTCCATCTCCAAAGCCTCTTCTGCAGAATTGGCAGTCTCTACCTCGTATCCTTCGGTTTCGAGATTGAACTTCAGAATTTCACACAAGTCTTGCTCATCATCAACAACAAGTATTCTTTTCATATTCTCTTCCATATTTCATGTTATTTAAAATACCGCTGCAAAATTACGAATTTTCTTTCGTAATAAGCGTTACATTCAGTTACAATTTCATGACATTTAGTTCTTTAGAGAAAAAAAATATAAAAAAACGGGGATTTTGTTACACATTTTAACTTAGTGTTCCAAATTCGCTACATGTTTCTTTGCTAGTTAGAAACAGAAATGCTACTTTTGCACCCGATATAACTATAAGTGAGCATATAACACAACTGAAAGAGTATGAAAGATAAAGTAAATGCAATTCCCTTAATCGGTAAAATCATCAAAGAGGAATTAAACAAGCAAGGCAAGACTACAGTATGGCTTGCTGAAAAACTAGGCTGCCATCGTACTAATATATATAAGGTATACAGAAGAGCCACTATAGATACGGGTATGCTTTACCATATCTGTCAGTTGCTGAACATTCATTTGTTTAAGGTTTATTCAGACGCTTTGCGCAAACGCAAGAAAAAGAATCAAGATTTAAACTAAAAATAACTAAAACAATAAGACCTGAGGTTAATCACCCCAGGTCTTATTGTTTTTATGCCAATCGCTTTTCCAGACGCTCGCGGATGGCAGCGATAAAGCTGGCAGAGTTTACAGCCTTAGCCTCAACACCTTCCATCAGGTTTACGAGATCCTTGGTAGCGATACCGTCGTTCAATGTATCGAAACATGCAGCCTCCAGCTGGTCGCCAAAGTTCTGAAGTTCCTTGATGCCATCCAGTTCGCCACGCTTTCTCAACGCACCGCTCCATGCAAAGATGGTAGCCATAGGGTTAGTAGATGTATCTTCACCCTTCAGGTAGCGATAGTAGTGACGGGTCACGGTACCGTGAGCTGCCTCATACTCATACTTGCCATCAGGAGAAACCAATACAGAAGTCATCATCGCCAGAGAACCGAAGGCTGTACTGAGCATATCGCTCATCACATCACCATCATAGTTCTTGCAAGCCCAGATAAAGCCGCCCTTGCTGCGGATAACACGAGCCACTGCATCATCAATCAATGTATAGAAATACTCGATACCGAGTTCTGCAAACTTCTCTTTATAGTCGCTCTCATATACTTCCTCAAAGATTTTACGGAACTGGGCATCATAAGTCTTAGAGATGGTATCCTTGGTAGCAAACCAGAGATCCTGCTTGGTATCAATGGCAAACTTGAAGCAGCTGTGAGCAAAGCTGCGGATACTCTTATCAGTATTGTGCATGCCCTGGATAACGCCGGCGCCATCGAAAGAATGAATCTCAATCTCCTGCTTCTTGCCACTCTTACCCTCGAACACGAGTTTGGCTGTACCTGGCTCATCAGCACGAAGTTCCACGCTCTTGTATACATCGCCGTAAGCATGACGGGCGATGGTAATAGGCTTCTCCCAGTTCTTTACACAAGGGTGGATGCTTGGGATGGTGATAGGAGCACGGAATACGGTACCGTCCATGATGCTACGGATAGTTCCATTAGGGCTCTTCCACATTTTGTGGAGTTTATACTCGTCCATACGCTGTGCATTAGGAGTGATAGTAGCACACTTCACAGCCACGCCATATTTCTTAGCCGCCTCAGCAGAGTCGATGGTTACCTGGTCATTGGTCTGGTCGCGATAAGGCAGACCGAGATCATAATACTCAGACTTCAAATCAACGAAAGGAAGAATGAGTTCATCCTTAATCATCTTCCAGAGAATTCTTGTCATCTCATCACCGTCCATCTCTACCAATGGAGTTGTCATCTTAATCTTTTCCATAACACAATATAATGTATAATTAATAATTTACAATGTACAATGATCAGGGCAGCCAAGTGGCCCCTTGATATTTTGCCTGCAAAATTAATAAAAATAATCAAGAAAAGAAAGGAAATTAAGAATAATTCTAGCAAAATGATAACAAAAAGTACTTTTTTACGTACTCAAAACATAAAATCTGTATATTTATACCTAAAAAGGCATCAATGAGCCCGAAAACTCATTGATGCCTCTACTTATTTACCTTTTTACTTTTTTACCCTTTTACCTTTTTACCTTTAAATAGCCTTTTTACTTCTCCTCTGGAGCCTTGTCAATCAAGTCCATGAACTGGTCGAGCTTAGGAGTGATGATAATCTGAGTGCGGCGGTTGCGCTGCTTGCCTACCTCTGTATCGTTAGTTGTTACAGGGTTGTACTCACCACGGCCACCAGCAGTAAGGCGCTTAGGATTTACACCGAAGTGATCCTGCAAGTACTGAACAACAGAAGCTGCACGGAGAGCAGAGAGGTCCCAGTTGTTGCGGATATTCTTCATCTTGGCACTTGTAGTGCTTACTGGTACGTTATCGGTATTACCCTCTACGAGCACGTCGTAATCCTTGTAGTCTGTGATGATCTTAGCAATCTTGCTCAATGTTTCCTGAGCACGGCTGTTCACCTCATAGCTACCACTCTGATAGAGCATATTGTCAGCCAGAGAAATGTAAACTACACCCTTCAGAACCTGAACATCAACCTCCTTCATCTCTTCCTTGCTCAAAGAGCGGGTCAGGTTGTTGGTAAGAACCATGTTGAGCGAATCGCTCTTGCTCTTTACCTCAACCAGGTGGCGGATATACTGGTTACTCTCGTTGATCTGGTCAACGAGTTTCTCAATGCTCACGTTGTTCTGGCTTGCATTGTTCAAACTCTTGTCAAGTGAGTTCTGCAACTTAGCATAATCGCTCTTTGCAGTAGCGAGCTGCTCCTGGGCTGCTGCCAGACTAGCCTCTGTAGCTGCCAGCTTTTCCTTGGTAGCCTGATAGTTGCTTGACAATTCCTTATTCTCATTCTGGCAATTCTGAAGATCCTTCTTACTTGCACAGCTTGTAGCCATCAGAGCTACAGCCATCATTGCCATTACCATTAACTTTGTCTGTTTCATATTCTTACTAATTTAAATTTTCTTGTTATTATTATTGATTATAGTATATTAACGTCGCTTTCTACCTCCTATTATATTAGAGTTCTCCCGGCTTTTATCTGTTATCCGGAAGCTTCTACATTTTAGGGCATTATAGAAACTGATTCACTTCTTTCACTTGCAAAGTTACAGATAAGACTCGAATAAACAATATTTGTCAAATGCATTTAGACATTTTTAACCTCTAAATCTTTATTTATCACCTTTTTAACCAAAAAAGGCAACAGAAAGCACTTTTCTTATAGCTAAACCGTCAAATGTAGCCTCTTAAGGTAAGAATAGCCCAAATCTCAACAAAAAAAACATAAAAAACAGAGTTTTATTTTGTAGTGTCTTGAAATTGCACTATCTTTGCACTCGAAAAGAAATAAATACATTAATAATATAAAAGAAAGCAAGTATGATTCTTTTTTTTAGAACTCCATCTAAGAGTGTGATTGCGACCGAGATTGACCACAAACCATCTCAGGACGAAATCAATGAACTTTGTTGGCTTTATGGTGACGCGACTTTAGAGGACGCCCAGCAGTTGCAGGGCTTCTATGTCGGCCCACGCCGTGAAATGATTACTCCTTGGAGTACGAATGCCGTTGAGATTACTCAGAACATGAGTCTTAACGGCATTTCGCGTATCGAGGAGTACTTCCCTGTAGATAGCGAAGACGCTGAGCACGACCCTATGCTCCAGCGTATGTACAACGGTATCGGGCAGGATGTGTTCACCGTGAACCACCAGCCAGAACCTATCAAGTACGTCGATGACCTCGAGAAGTATAACGAGGAAGAGGGTCTTGCCCTCAGCGAGGACGAAATGGCTTATCTCCACAAGCTGGAGAAAGAGAACGGACGCCCTCTCACCGACAGCGAAATCTTCGGTTTCGCACAGATCAACTCAGAGCACTGCCGCCACAAGATTTTCGGCGGCCAGTTTATCATCGACGGTAAGGAGATGGAGTCTTCTCTCTTCAACATGATTAAGAAGACCACCAACGAGAATCCTAACAAGATTCTCTCTGCTTACAAGGACAACGTGGCTTTCTCTCAGGGTCCTGTTATCGAGCAGTTTGCTCCAGCCGATCAGACTACCAGCGATTTCTTCCAGGTGAAGGATATCGAGAGTGTTATCTCTCTGAAGGCTGAGACCCACAACTTCCCTACTACTGTAGAGCCTTTCAATGGTGCTGCTACCGGTACGGGTGGTGAAATCCGCGACCGTATGGGTGGTGGTGTAGGTTCATGGCCTATCGCAGGTACAGCCTGCTACATGACTGCTTATCCTCGCCTGAAGGATGACAACGGCAAGAGCGATGTTGAGCGCGACTGGGAAGACATCATGCCTGTTCGTAAGTGGCTCTATCAGACTCCTGAGCAGATTCTGATTAAGGCTTCCAACGGTGCATCAGACTTCGGTAACAAGTTCGGTCAGCCTCTCATCACCGGTTCTGTGCTTACATTCGAGCACGAGGAGAACGGTGAGAAGTATGCATACGATAAGGTAATCATGCTTGCCGGTGGTGTAGGCTACGGCAAGAAACGTGACTATAAGAAGGGTGAGCCACAGAAGGGCAATAAGGTTGTCGTAGTAGGTGGTGATAACTATCGCATAGGTCTTGGTGGTGGTTCTGTTTCTTCTGTAGATACAGGCCGTTACAGCAACGGTATCGAGTTGAACGCTGTTCAGCGTGCCAACCCTGAGATGCAGAAGCGTGCCTACAACCTGGTTCGTGCACTCGTTGAGAACGACGAGAACCCAGTAGTCAGCATCCACGACCATGGTTCAGCCGGCCACTTGAACTGTCTCTCTGAGTTGGTAGAAGAGTGCGGTGGCGAAATCGACATGTCTAAGTTGCCTATCGGCGACAAGACTTTGAGCGCCAAGGAAATCATCGCCAACGAGAGCCAGGAGCGCATGGGCTTGCTCATCGACGAGAAGTATATCAGCGAGGTTCAGAAGATTGCCGACCGTGAGCGTGCTCCAATGTACGTGGTTGGTGAGACTACAGGCGATGCTCACTTCAGCTTCAAGCAGGCTGACGGCGTGAAGCCATTCGACCTCGATGTAGCTCAGATGTTCGGTCATACTCCTAAGACTGTAATGGTAGATGAGACCGTAGAGCGTAAATATGAAGATGTAACTTATTCTGCTGATAACCTCGACAAGTACTTGCAGCGTGTTCTCCAGATGGAGGCTGTGGCTTGTAAGGACTGGTTGACCAACAAGGTTGACCGTTCCGTAACAGGTAAGATTGCCCGTCAGCAGGGTCAGGGTCAGATTCAGTTGCCACTCTCAGACTGTGGTGTCGTAGCACTCGACTACCGTGGCGAGAAGGGTATCGTAACAGCAATGGGTCATGCTCCTCAGGCTGGTCTTGCCGATCCAAAGGCAGGTTCAGTACTCTCTGTAGCAGAGTCATTGACTAATATCGTATGGGCTCCATTGGCAGATGGCATGGACAGCATCAGCCTCTCAGCCAACTGGATGTGGCCTTGCCGCAGTCAGAAGGGTGAAGATGCCCGTCTGTACGAGGGTGTGAAGGCTTTGTCAGACTTCTGCTGCGCCATCCACGTGAACGTACCAACAGGTAAGGACTCTCTCTCTTTGACCCAGCAGTATCCTAACGGCGAGAAGATCATCGCTCCGGGTACCGTTATCGTAAGTGCTGGTGGTGAGGTTTCAGATGTCAAGAAGGTGGTTAGCCCAGTTCTCGTTAACGACAAGAACTCTAGCCTCTACCATATCGACTTCAGTTTCGACGAGCAGCGTCTCGGTGGTTCTGCTTTCGCTCAGAGTCTGGGCAAGGTGGGCAGCGATGTTCCTACCGTCAAGAACCCAGAGTACTTCGTTGACTGCTTCAACGCCGTACAGGAACTCATCAACCGTGGTTGGGTAATGGCTGGTCACGATATCAGTGCCGGTGGTTTGATTACAACTCTCCTCGAGATGACATTCGCCAACGTAGAGGGCGGTATGAAGATCAACCTCCACGACATCGCAGATGCCGACATCATCAAGACTCTCTTCGCAGAGAACCCAGGTGTTGTCATCCAGATAAGCGATGCTCACAAGGACGAGTTGAAAGCATTCTTCGATGAGAACGGTATCGGTTATGCCAAGATTGGTTATCCAGCTCCAGAGCTCCGCAAGATTATCATCAAGAAGGAAGGCTTCGAGCACGAGTTCGATATCGATGCTTTGCGCGACGACTGGTATAAGACCTCTTACCTCCTCGACCGCAAGCAGAGCATGAACGGTATGGCTAAGAAGCGTTACACCAACTATAAGAAGCAGCCTATCGAGATGAACTTCGGTTATGGCTTCAAGGGAACCCTCGCTAGCTACAGCCTCGACGCTAACCGTCGCAAGCCATCTGGCATCAAGGCAGCCATCATCCGTGAGAAGGGTACCAATGGTGAGCGTGAGATGGCATACTCTATGTATCTCGCCGGCTTCGATGTAAAGGATGTGATGATGACCGACTTGATTTCCGGTCGTGAGACTCTGGAGGATGTAAACTTTATCGTATTCTGCGGTGGTTTCTCTAACTCCGATGTTCTCGGTTCTGCCAAGGGTTGGGCTGGTGCATTCCTCTACAATCCTAAGGCTAAAGAGGCACTCGATAAGTTCTATGCCCGTGAGGATACCCTTTCACTCGGTATCTGCAACGGTTGCCAGCTGATGGTTGAGTTGAACCTCATCAATCCTGAGCACAAGCATCGTTCACACCTCTGCCACAACACATCTAAGAAGTTCGAGAGTACATTCCTCGGTCTGACTATTCCTCAGAACGACAGTGTGATGTTCGGTAGCCTGAGCGGTGATAAGCTCGGTATCTGGGTAGCTCACGGCGAGGGTCGTTTCTACTTGCCAGAGCCAGAGGATCACTACAACATCATTGCGAAGTACAACTACGCTGAGTATCCAGGCAATCCTAACGGCAGTGACTACAATGTAGCAGGTATCTGCTCTGCAGATGGCCGCCACTTGGCTATGATGCCACACTTGGAGCGTGCCATCTTCCCATGGCAGAATGCCTGGTATCCAGCTGACCGCCGCAACGACGAGGTAACACCTTGGATTGAGGCATTTGTCAATGCACGTCAGTGGATTGAAGAAAGAGTAAAATCATAGTTAAAAGTTAATAGTTTATAGTTGAAAGCAAGATTGCCGTAAACTATAAACTATAAATTATAAACTATAATGAAGTATATTTCATTATTTAAGACATTTATGAAGATTGGCATAGTCACCTTTGGGGGTGGCTATGCCATGATTCCTATTATAGAATCCGAAGTCGTCGATAAGCATCATTGGATGACGAAGGAGGAATTCTTGGATGCCATCGCTACGACCCAGGTTTGTCCGGGAGCCTTGGCCATCAATATGAGTTCCCTGCTCGGATATAAGTTGGCAAAGACACCGGGAGCCATTGTCTGCACCCTCGGCGCTTCGTTGCCATCGTTTCTTATTATCTTGGCGATAGCCATGTTTTTCCATCAGTTTGAAGACAACAAGGTAGTTGCTGCCATGTTTGCAGGCATCCGTCCTGCCGTCGTGGCATTGATAGCCGTACCTACATTCTCGCTTGCCAAGAGTGCCGGTATTTCGCTTGTCAACTGCTGGATTCCTATTCTATCCGCCCTTCTGATCTGGCTTTTGGGCGTCAACCCAATCTGGGTGATTATCGCAGCCGCCGTAGGTGGCTACATCTATGGACAGTTTATCCAGCCAACGGAATAAAGGTAAAAGGGTAAAAAAGTAAAAAGGTAAAAAAGTAAATAGCTTAAAACATAATGATGATATTTTTTCAGCTTTTCATCGTATTCATTCAGATAGGCATCTTCGGATTCGGAGGTGGCTATTCCATGATATCCCTGATTCAGGGACAGGTTGTTACGCAGTATCATTGGATGACGATGCAAGAGTTTACCGATGTGGTTGCCATCTCTCAGATGACACCGGGACCTATCGGTATCAACACCGCTACCTATTGTGGCTATACAGCTGTCCATAATGCCGGCATGAGTGGCATGATGGCTGTACTCGGAAGTGCCATGGCGACCTTTGCGCTGGTTCTCCCATCCTTGGTTTTGATGATTCTTATCAGCAAGATGCTGTACAAGTATATGAACACCTTAGCCGTCCAGAGCATCTTCATCGGTCTTCGCCCAGCCATTGTCGGTCTGGTAGGAGCCGCAGCCCTACTTCTGATGAATGGCGAGAACTTTTCTACTCCCGAAGATCCTTGGAGATTCTATATCTCCATCGCCCTCTTCTTCGCCACCTTTATCGGCGTGAAGGTGATGAAGATCAATCCTATCCGCATGATACTCTACTCGGCTTTTGCCGGACTGGTATTACTATATTAAACAAAATCTTTCGATTTTATTTGGTAGTAATAAATAAAAATCGTACATTTGCAACAAAAAGGAGATAGACCATGACATACTCACAGGCAGATATTACCGTTCCATACGCTGTAGCGAACTTTGCAGAGATTCGCCACAAGGGATATTATTATGTGGACAAGACCAACTATATTCCACTGCTTGAGCGTTACAAAGCACCAGTTTTTCTCCGTCCTCGCAGATTCGGAAAGAGTCTGCTCGTTTCCATGTTGGCTCACTATTACGACCGTAACATGGCAACACAATTCAAAGATTTGTTTGGTGGAACTTGGATTGGCGAGCACCCAACAAACGAGCACAACCAATATCTCGTGGTAAGATATGACTTTTCCACAACTTCCGTTGCCAGCAAGAAGGAAGACATCGAGAAGAACTTCAACGCCGTGAATTGCAGTCCACTCCGTACATTGGTGGAACGCAACAGAGACCTTTTTGGAGATTTCAGGTTCAGAGAGGATGGCAATGCCTCCAACATGCTGGTTGAAGTATGCGAGTTTATCTCTTCCCATAATCTTCCATCTCTTTATATATTAATAGATGAATATGACAACTTTACCAACCAGCTACTAGTTGTCTATAAGGACTCGCTGTACCAGGACCTGACCACAGGGGAAAGTTTCCTACGAACATTCTTCAAGGTTATCAAGGCAGGCATTGGCGAAGGTACCATCCGCACCTGCTTCTGCACAGGAGTACTGCCTGTCACCATGGATGACTTAACCAGTGGCTATAACATCGCAGAGATGTTGACTCTGAAGCCGGAATTTACCAACCTATTGGGCTTTACCCATGAGGAAGCAGCCCAATATCTGAAGTATGTCATCAAGAAATATGGCCCTCAAGCCTCTTTCGAGGAATTATGGACTCTGATACTCAACAATTATGATGGTTACCACTTTTTACCAAATGCAGAACCATTATTTAACTCTACCATTCTGACTTACTTTCTCAAGAACTTTGCAGAACTGAAAGGCGGCATCCCTACGGAAATGGTAGATGAGAACCTGCGCACTGATACTAGTTGGATAAGAAGATTGACCATCACGCTTGACAATGCCAAGGAAATGCTCGACAGCCTGTTAATGGATGGAGAATTATACTATTCACAAGCCGATTTACGCAGCAAGTTCAACAAGCAAAAGTTCTTCTCCCCAGAGTTCTACCCTATCAGCCTCTACTACTTGGGTATGACCACCCTGAAGGATAATTACAAAATGGCTTTGCCAAACTTGACGACCAAGAGTGTATGCAAAAGCATACGTAGCTTATATCGCAGGAAACAAGGCTTGCAAGATTTTTGAAGAGAAATGAGAAAGGTATATTTAGCCATAGCCCTTGGCTTCTGCTGCCAGGGCATTCTGGCACAGCAGACCTCCTACCGCTGGAAGGTGGAGGCAGAAGCTGGTGTCAGTTGCAGTGTGCTCGATACGGATGTATCGGGCTTGTCGGAGACTTATTATAAGGTGCGACCGGGTTTCACGGCTGCCATCGGTGCTGAATACAATATCGTAGATCAGCTGGCGGTAGGGACGGGCATCCGCTTCGTTCAGCGCGACTACCTGTATCAGAACCTCGGCGGTGATTCCTGGAACACCCGATACAACAACAACTTCATCAGCATCCCGCTCCATGTGGGCTACTATCTCCTCCATAATCCTTACCACGAGAAGGGATTGTGGATCAAGCCGCAGGTGGGCGTCTATTACGAGTACTTCACCTCCATGCATACCAAGGGTATGTATCCGATGAACATCATGGAGGGGTACAAGGGCGAAGGCACCTACATCCGCTATAACACCACCTACGATTTCAGGAAGAATGAGAACCATCTCCGCCGCAGTCTCTTTGGCGGCGAGGCTGGCATCAAGGTGGGGTATTCCTTCGGCAAGATAGATACCAGCGTGGGCTATCAGTTCCAGTACGGCTTCTCGCATATCTACCAGGATAAAGCCAGCACCAGCAAGACTGCCCGCCGCAACTCCAGCCTCATCACAGCCTCGGCTGCCTATAAGTTCTAAGAAATCATTTTAAAATATGAGAACCCCTATATATATAAAAGGTGGAATGCGATGCCTCTTCGCCTTCCTCCTGGCGACAACCACTACCGGAATGTCGCTTACCAGTTGTGTGTCAGACAATGATGCCAACGAGAAATCGATTTACGATTATTCCGATACCGATGTCAAGTCGTATGGCGATCTGTTCCAGGTTTTCTGGAGCGTGATGAACCAGCGCTACTGCACCCTCAATGAGCAGTCTGCCGTATCTTCACAGACCTGGGACCAGGTGTACAAGGAATACAAACCCAAGTTTGACGCCCTGAAGACCTTCCAGCATACCTCCGCTTTCACCCAGCAGGAGATTCAGGAGGATAATGCCAAGGCGAAGCAGTATTTCCAGGAAATCATCGACAAGATCATCGACCAGCATTTCTATGTCAAGATTACCCTGCCCGTCTCCCACTCTTCTACGGAAACGGTGAGATTCAACAGCACGCTCCGCAACAAGACCGAATATTTCCCGCTGAATGCTCACTGGAACCATACCCGCGACCAGCTCAACCTGGATGGCACAGCCTTCGGCGAGATTACCTCGGATGGTTTCTGCATCATGGGCGGTTACCTGAAGGAGCAGCCGGGCACCTATTACCTCGGCTTCAACAAGTTTGCGCTCTACGAAAACTGTTTCCACGAATATCAGAAGACCTATCTCCCTGTCAATGCCGCCAGCACCTATCATCTGGATGCTTCCACGATATCAGCCAAGGCGAAAGCACTGATTACTGATGCCGGAAAGCGAGAGAAGGCTGAGCAGCAGGCAGCGCAGCTGCTTACCGATATGGATAGCTATCTGGCTTCGGATGATGCAGCCAAAGCCTGCGAGAAGATGGTGGCTTACAGCAACCAAGGAGATTATTCCGGTCTCTATGCTCTCGCCAGCGAGGCTTACGAGAAGTCGCCGAATCTCCTCAAGCTGTTGCCTATTACTTCTGATGCAAGCGGCATGGGCGAACAGATCCGACAGAAGCTGCAGGGCGATGCCCTCTACCAGCAGATGCTTTCAGCCTCCGGTTTTGCCAGCTGGTATTGCCAGGCACTTGCCGATTACCTCTGGCACGAGCGTGAACTCTACGCTTACTGGAGCGACCTGAAATTTACCTACAATCATCTCTGCGTAGAAGGTTACCGCCGCCTGTTCCTGGAGCCGCTGGCTAAGGGCGAGATCAAGAAGCTGATTCTCGACTTCCGTGGCAACGGTGGTGGCAGCGTGATAGATACCCGTCTGCTTACCGACTATCTCATCACCCAGACAGCCGTCTATGCCTACGTGCGCAAGAAAGAGGACAACAATCCATACAGCTATACTCCTTGGATTCCGCAAAAGATTACGGTAACGTCGAAGAGTCTGGGCAGAAACATTCCTACCGCCATCCTGCTCGACAACTACAGTGCGAGTATGTCGGAGGTGACAACCCTCATTCTGAAGAGTCAGGGTGACCACGTAAAGACAATAGGCAGAAACAGTTACGGAGCGCAGGCGATGCTCACTTCCGACAACGAAGCCAGCAATGGCGGATGGATAGGAAATGTAACGAGCTACCTCTACTTCTACATGCCGTTCTCGCTTACCAAGGATGCACAGGGCAACCTGCTGGAAAGTGTGGGAATCACCCCCGATTATCTGACCGACGAGATGACCCAAGAGGAAAAGGAGAAGCTCTACCAGAACGATCCTTCGGCTGTGGATAGAGGTCTGAAAAAGGCGATGGAAGTTCTGAAATAGTCCCCCAAAAGCCGGATTTCCCCGTCTTCAGATTCTCAAATCACAAAAAAGAATTTCATCAAGAAACAACATTTCATAAGCGAAGGTGTGCAACTTACACCTTCGCTTTTAATTTTCTATATATCAACCCTTTACAATATATTCGCAATTTTGTGCTCCCACACATTTTGCATAGCTATGCAAACGTTTGCATTTAATTTTACGAGATTTTCATCATTTTTTTACCCCCCCTAAAGAAAATTTTCATATATTTGCAACCGAAAAGGAAACCCGGTGGCATCCATCATGTTACAAGGGTAAGCCTGTAGTTATAATTAAATGACAATAACAAGAATAGGACAACTAACAGTATCCTTAAGAAAGAAATCAACAGAGTAAAAAGTATGATAAAGAAGCAGAGTTTGTTCAAACGAACACTAATGTTATTGCTGCTGATTCTCTCAACAGTAGTAACCCGAGCGCAAGAGGTAGCGCTGAAGACCAACCTGCTTGGTCTGGCAACCACCTCGCTCAATGCTGGTCTAGAAATAGGCACGGGCAGGAAGAGCACTTTTCAGCTTTTCGGTGCCCTGAATCCCTGGAAGTTCTCAGGCGACAAGAAATTGCGCTACTGGAACGTAATGCCAGAGTACCGCTGGTACACCTGCCAGAAATTTGGAGGCCACTTCTTCGGCATCCATGCCCTAGGAGGTGAATACAACGTAAAAAATGTGGACCTGCCTTTCGGCATCTTGCCAAAGACAGAGAAAGGAAGACATTACGAAGGCTGGTATGTCGGCGGTGGTCTCACCTACGGATACCAATGGCTGCTGTCGGAGCATCTCAATCTCGAAGGATCCATCGGATTAGGATACATCTACAGCCCATACAAGCTCTACGGAAGATGTGACAAATGTCTTGACAAGGACCACCGCAACTATGTAGGTCCTACTAAAGCTGCCCTCTCCCTGATATACGCATTCTAGGAACGATATCACCGAGATAGCAAAAACCAAAATCAAACCCTCTTTTACAAGATGAAGAATATGAAGAAAATGAAGCTTTATGCGGTCATCTCGCCCCTTTGCATCCTTTTTGCACAGAGCGCACTGACTGTCCAAGCCCAGAAAATAGATAATTCGCAGCTACGGTTGGCTGGTGGCAAGATACTGATAGACAGTGTCTTGACGCAGAAGAAAAGCGACAGTCTCAAGGTTGCTTTCCGCCTCCATCTCGATAGTTTGCAGCTCAAATCAGAGCAACAGCTGGTTTTCACTCCGCTTATCGCCGGAGAAGATACCATCGCCCTGAATCCCATCATCATCAATGGCAAAAACCAGAGCATCAGATACCTGCGCAAAAGCAGCAGTCTGAAAAACAGCCAGGCATTGGTTGTGAGACGCAAGAATGATACCGAGCAACAGGTGCTCTTCTCCCAGACCCTTCCCTACAAGAAGTGGATGAAGGCTTTCAACCTCTCCATGACGGAAGACCTCTGCGGATGCGGCAACCTGATGGATCAGGATACCACGCTGATGGCTAACATCCAGCCGACACCGAGAATCAGTCGCGACCATTACGTGAAGCCAAAGGCTGAAGCCATCAAGGTGAGAGCCGAAAAGGGTGAAGCTTACCTGAGCTTCAAGCTCAACAAGAGCGATATCCTTGCCGACTTCCGTGAGAATGCAACTGAGTTGGGAAAGATTACATCCACCATCGACCTCGTGAAGAACGACAAGGATGTGAGCATCACCAATATCGATATTCATGGCTATGCGTCGCCAGACGGTCCTTACGACAACAACGTGCGACTCGCCAACAATCGTGCGGCTGCCCTGCGCAATTATGTATGCAACCTCTACACCATCGATAATAAGCTCTTCACCTATCACGCCACCCCAGAAGACTGGGAGGGATTCAAGAAGAAGGTGGAAGCAAGCAACTTAGCCGATAAGACTGCAATCCTTGCCGTTGCCAACTCATCATTGGCACCCGATGCAAAGGACCAGAAAATCAAGAAGCTTTATCCGGCTAGCTATCGCTACATCATGAGTGAGATTTATCCTCGTTTGCGCCACAGCGACTATACGGTAACCTATACCGTTCGTCCTTTCGACATTGAGGAGGCAAAGGTAATCTTGAAGACCAAGCCTCAGCAGTTGTCATTACAGGAAATGTATCTAGTGGCACAGACCTATGAGCCTGGTTCTCCAGAGTTCAACGAGGTATTTGATATTGCCGTCCGTCTCTTCCCTGATGATGAGACCGCCAATCTCAATGCCGCCTGCACAGATTTGCAGAAGGGCGACCTTGTAACTGCCGAGAAGCATCTTGCCAAGGCAGGAAACTCGAAGGAAGCTGAGCGCATCAGAAAGATTTACGGGGAAATGAAGGCGGAGCTATAATAGTAAATTGAAATAATTAAATTAATAAATAAACAACTTTAACATAAATGATTATGCGATTAAAGAATTTATTTGGAATGGCAGCTATGCTCGCTTTAGCAGCAAGCTGCAGTGAGAATGAACTCTTGGAAAGCGGTGGCACAGGCGCTAACGAGAATGGTCCGCATTATGCTACGTTTACCATCAAGTTGCCTACAACCAATGGTACACGTGCAGCAGGTGATCTGACTTATGATGAAGGAACAGCTAATGAGTATGCGGTTAACAACGCTACGCTCCTTATCTTCCAAGACGGATTTTCGAGGACAGAAAAAGATGCTACATTCGTTGAGAGTGTAGAGTTGGGCGACATGAAACCTTGGACTAATGTTGATGATGACGCCATTACGACAGAGGCTAATATAACAGCCAAGCTTAACAATTTCAAAAGTGATTATGAGGGAAATTATTATGCAGTTATTCTGTTGAACAACAACATGACTGGTAGCGACAAGAAGGTGAAACTTCCTGCGAACGGCAATACATTTAGCCAGTGGCAGAAAGCCAACATCACAAACAGCATGACCAGCACCGTAAACGGTTTCTACATGGCGAATGCTACAAAAGTGATAGCAACAACTACAAGCACCCTGGTGCCAATAGACAAGAGTAAGGTCACAACCACAGAGAGTGCCGCACAGCCTGCTGCCACCATCTATGTAGAGCGTGGTGTGGGCAAGGTTACAATGACCCCTTTCAGCCAAATGAACGTTACAGGCATTGAAGGCGACAAGGTGACAATAACAGCATGGGACCTTGACGTGACCAACAAGAAGTCATATCCAGTACATAATGTAGACAATTATGACAGCTATGATCAATACTGGGGTGAAGTTTGGAAAACAGACCGTTTCTCAAGCGGTCATTCTGCATTCAACCGTGCCCACTGGGGGATAGACCCTAACTACAGCAATGTCAGCAATGACAAAGAGTACACCGACGAGTTCAACTACAAGGCAAGGGCTTACGATTTTTCTAATGCCGGTAATGCAAGTGCCCCGAAATACTGTTTGGAAAACACCTTCTCTCTCGGACACATGTATCAGAATCAGACAACCCGCGTCATTATGAAGGCAACATACATACCAAAAGGTTTGACAGAGGATGAGACATTCTATATGATTGACGGTAAGAGCGGCTACTTTACAGACGCTACTCTTAAAACTCAAATTGAAACAGCCATCACAAACGCCGGATATACAGCTGCTGATTTTAAAGTGTCACTTAATGCTCTGAAGGCTGCGGGCAAGCATATTGTAGCTGCAGGAGATATTACTAAGGTAAGTGGTACCCAGGAAGTAGATGCTACATTCTTGAATAAAGTTAACGCTCAGCTTGGTTTGTCAGACGAAAAGAAAATTTCCACCTACAAAGAAGGTGTTTCTTACTACATTGCCCGTATCAAGCACTTCGGTGACGGCTTGACTCCATGGCCAGCTGAAGACGGCAATAAGGATACTTATGGAACAGGCGAAGATGCCAAAAAGAGATACCTCGGCCGTTACGGCGTAGTTCGTAACAACTGGTATGAGCTGACTGTTAATAAGGTTACTAACCCAGGTTCACCAGACGTTCCTACTGTGACCCCTGACACTCCAGATGACGAGGGCGACAAGTACTATGTCAACTGCACAGTGAAAATTCTCTCTTGGGCTAAGCGTGTGCAGAACATAGAGTTGTAAAAAATAGGAATCAGTTTAGTTAATAAAAAATATAATTCCGTAAGAACCTTACACAGGTAGTGGGACTTATGACTGCCTGGAGCTCCAGGCAGTTACCCGCTACGGTGTAAAGTAGTAACAACGAAACAATAAATTAATAATAAACAATCAGATTATGGCAAAGAAAATGATTTTCGGCTGGTATGATAGCATGAAGGCTGGACTGCTGAGTTTGCTTGCCTGCTGCCTCTTGGGTAGTTGCGACGGGCTGATGCACGATGACCTGCCTCCTTGCGAAACAGGTGCCTACCTGCACTTCGTCTACGACTATAACATCCAGCGCGCCGACATGTTCAACGACCATGTGGGTGGGTTAGTTGTCTTTGTTTACGATGAAAACGGCAAGTTTGTCACCAGACAAGAGGCTGCCAACAGCAGCCTGGCCCAGCCGCTGAAGAGTCATGACTTCGCCATGCAACTGCAACTGCAGCCTGGCAAATACCGCTTTGCTGCCTTCGCCTGGCAGAAGGCTTACAGCGAGACGTTGGCTGCACGCGGTGCCAAGTTCAGGGTAGAGATGCCCCAACAGGGAGAAGACATCAGCCGTCTGCATGCTACGCTGGACCGTCAGCAGGGCATTGTAGAGAACCAGGCCATGCCACTCGACACGCTTTGGCAGGGACTCTCCAAGGGCATCGTGGAGGTAAAGAGCCTGGAGATGGTACACGACACCATCAGTCTTGTCCGTGATACCAAGGAACTCACCTTAAGCCTGCACCAGATAGATGCGCCTGCCGACATCTCGGTGGAAGACTTCAGCTTCGAGATAACATGTGCCAACGGAACCATAGGCCATGACAACAGTCTCTGGGAAGACGAAAGGCTCACCTATAAACCTTACTTTACTTGGGATACTGACTTCCGTGACGAAGCGGGCAACGTAAAGGAACGTACCGCCCATGCTGCCATGATGTTCTCCCGACTGGTGCTCTATCCTGTAGCGCAGAACGAGCAAAATGCCATGCTCTCCATCTTTAATAAGAAGACTGGCGAGGAGGTGGTCCGCATCAACCTGGCCGACTGTCTGGCACAGGGAAGGGGAGCCTTCGACTACCTCAACTACTCACCACAGGAGTTCTTGGACCGTGAGTATGACTACCATCTCGACTTCTTCCTCAAAGGCGGCGAGTGGCAGTATGCCAACCTCAGCATATCGGTGCTCAGCTGGAGCAAGCGCATCCAGCGTGTAGATTTCTAAGCAGGCAGTTACACCTTATTATATATAGGTATTAAAATATCGCTCCAATCCCTCAGCGGATACACGATACAGCATAAATGATAGAAGAGTTGAAATGATCACAAAATAGAAAATCAGGTTTGATTAAGTTTAGGTTAGTTCTTTTAAAAAGGTAAATAAGATTGTTTCTTCAGGACGACAAACATGAATTAGCATATAAACGGAAACAATAAACAATATATAAAACATATAAAAGATGAGAAGTCGAAAGTTTTTTTGTTACATGGTTATTCTGTTGCTGGCGGCTATGACAGCCGCTTGCACCGACGACTTGGGTGACAACACTGTCAGCTCAGGTATGTCGGGCAACCTGCAAGTCCTTGTGCCATTGATGCACAGCAACGGCACTCGTGCAGGAGAATCAGACCCTATAGAAAACTTAACTTACAATGCCACAGAAGAAGAGTGCCGCATCAACAGCCTCCGACTTTTCGCTTTTCCTCAAGACGGTAAGGGCAAGTTGCTGAATGAGTACTTGGGCGGTCCCGGTACCTCGTTCTATGAATCTGCCAAGTTTGATGGGGACGTGGATGTAGCCACATATACGCTGCGAATCGACCCCGGCACTTACCGCATCTATGTTGTTGCCAATATGGAGGATGTGTTGAAGGATCAGACCATCGAAACAGAGGATAAACTTAAAAAGGTGGTACTGAATTACATTCCCGAAGGCAAGCCCGGTATGCCTGCCTGTGGCAATATCCCTATGATATATGAACCCTTAGAGGATACGGAAGTATCCGATAAGACCACCGACATTGTAGCCAACTTGAAGTTTACTTGTGTCAAGGTGAAGCTCAACCTGATCTTTGACTCCAGCAATGCAGAGATGCAGGAGGCGTTGAAGACCAACGGCCTGAAAATAGAAGGCATCAAAGCCGGTAACCTCTCTTCTTCCACCAGTTTGGTATGGGGAGGCAAGTTCTATGCCACTGATGGTGAAGAGATGGCATCTGCTATTTCTTCAGAAATCTATTCTCCTTCTTCTGAACCCGGCATAGCAGGTAGCTATTATGCCGGCTGGACAAAAACTGACGAGAATGCCAACAAAAGCAATGTTGATGTTATCGGAGCTACAGGTACAGCCACAGCAGCTCCTGCCGATATAAAAGGCAAATGGCTCTTCCAGGGCACCTACTATCTGCCAGAGCGTTATATCAAGGAAAACAGTCAGCAGTCGTTCCTTACCTTGAATGGCAAGATTGGCAGTACTGCCAATACTTATACCATACCCTTGGGGCATACCGATAATCCTTCAACCGAGCCTCGCCGCACATTCCCACGAGGCACTTACTACGAGATTATAGGTACCCTAAAAACACTTGGCAATGTCACCCTCGACTGCCAAACCTTGGTGAAGGACTGGGAACCAATAAGCATTGATGCCGACTTCAGCCATACCACGCTGTGGGTGGACAAGACTGATGCTGAATTGACCTCGCTCACCAATGACAGTATATTCTATAAGACTAATGCTGCCACGGTGGAGTTTGGCTGCGACAAGAAAATCAGCGTAGGAGGAACGGACAAGGACTTCATCATCGCTGCAAAAACTTATGGTGACCGTATCACGTTCACCATCAATCCGGAGATTCCTTATACCGCTTATTCGGCAACAGAAAAGGAAGGCAAGGCTAAGATTTGGGTAAAAGCCAACAACTTGATAAAGTATCTGGATGTGGAATACAATATTCAGCCTCTTTTCGAGGTTGATCCCCTGGAGACAACCATTTTTTATGAGGCTGGTGCTGAAACTAACACAAAGAAGTTTACATGGGTTACCAACTTGGGAGGTATTGTGATTGATAAGGACTATTCAATTGTCGGTTCTTCAAAAATCACCATCAAGCTGGAAAATTCTTATACTGATGCAAAGGGTACAATCTCTGTGAAGGCAGAAAATAACCCTACAACCACTGTCGAGCATTACTTTAAGGCTCATTCTAAAGAGCCGGTTGACGGTAAGTATATAGAGCGTACTATCAAGGTGGTTGTAAAACCTCCATTCGGTGATTACTATATCTATTTCCGTGCTATCAATGACAGAACATACAATGGTGCTAAATATGAGGGGACTCTTGACGAAAATGTAGATGTGTCGGGAGGTAACAATAATTGGAATGACGGTTGGTTTCAGAATAAAGGGAGCAATGCCATTAATGTAGATCACCATAATTTATATATGTATTATCAATATGGTGAAAGTGATGGTACTGATATACCTGAGAAGAATGTATGGTATTTTACCGGCTATTATACGAATCCAGGAGGGAACGGTCCTGCTGGGCGAAACAGCCGTATGACTGGGGCCGCAAATAATCCTGGATGGTATTATTACAAAATACCAAAAGATGCTAAGGGACATAATAATCATAACAAAGCAGATAGGGAAATCAAGCCAGGTGAGACTTTGATGATTTTCTACAGTTACAACAATGATGGTCCAGACTACCACCGCTGTCCTCACCACATGGAACCAGGTATTCCTCTTTTCAACTACGAAGACCGTGAGGGATGGATACTCTATGACCCGACATCAGACCCTACATACCGCATCTTCGACGAAAGACCGGAAGTAGAGAATGTGACATATACAGTGTATTCTCCATATGAAATCAAGAGATGGTCTTGTAACTTTGGAATTTCTAATAACGAATTGACAGGACAATGGACACTTTACGATGAAGTAGGTAGTCGTACAGAATCGAACGGCTCCATGACTTTTTCTGAAAAAATAATTGGTGGTAAAAAATGGTATGTGACAAAGATTAAGTTGAAAGCCGTGAAAGGCTATCACGAGAAAATCATTTTGATTCAGAACAACTCTGGTGATACAAATGAGTCCAAAGTCCTTTTCGGAGGTAGAAGTTATGAGAAATATGGCGATACAGGATGGATTGAAAGAAAAGGTGGCGCAATTGTTGCATGGCATCCTGGAGTACCTAAGAGTGGTGATTGGACTGATGATAACGGAAATAAACAATGAGAATTAATATGAAAAAGATATTATCACTTTTGCTGACACTGTTAGTATTGAGCAGTTGCAGTGACTCTCTGAACGAGGACGGAGGCTCGGCACCTTCAGATGGGAGCCGACTGGAAGATGGTGGCATCACGCTCACCATCACACTTCCCGACTTTTCAAAAGAGGAACTGACAAGGGCTGGCGATACGGGATTGAATAGTCTGAACGTAGTGGCTTACGATGATAAAGGAGTGTTCCTGTCGAACCAAAGCGTTTCCGATTACAAACTTGTGTCGGGCACCGACAACACTTACAAAGTGAAAGTGCCTGTCACGGAAAAGGCTACAATGATTCATCTGGTTGCCAATGCCGGCGATTTGTCAGATACTCAATGTCAGAGTGGTTTGGACAAGGCTGCCATTTCGGGAACAATCAACACAGAGAATCCTGTCTGCTGGGGAATGATCAGCGTGTCAGACTTGATGGCAAATCAGGAAATCAGTCTGCTGCGCCAGTTTGCCAAGGTAAACGTCAAGTATGAGAAGACTACATCCAGTGATTTTAACGACGACAATACGTTTGAATTGGAGAGTTTCCAGTTGTATGATGCGGCTGACAAGGGAACCGTTGCGCCGACAGAATGTAAATACGAGTCGGCAACGCCCAACGTGCCAGCCGATGCAGGTAAAGCCAAAAGCGGATGGCAGACAGGCGAAACACCTTTCTATGAGACTGCCGCCGGTCAAGCCTATCTCATCGTAAAAGGTACATATGACCGCAAAGAGTCTTACTATAAGGTGGCTTTCCTCGACAACAAAACAAAGGATGCCATGCCGTTGCTCCGCAACCATGCCTATACAGTAAAAATCACTCACGTGAACACCTATGGCTGGCCCACAGAAGCAGAGGCTATTAAAGATCCATATCCCGAGAACCGAATGAGGGTGGACGTAAAGGATGACAACCCATTAGTGACAGACATGATAGCCTGCAAGGACTATCATCTGGGAGTAAGCGACCAAGTAAGCGGCGCATGGGATGATGAGAATATTATCGCCACTGTCGTTACAACTATCAAGAACGACGAGACGCCGACTTTCTCTACGTCCGGTGGCTGGATAAAAGGTGTCACGGTCAGTGAGACTATCACCGTACCGGATACTAACGGTCCAAACTCTACTACAGGTAAGAAATATAAGATTTCGATTGCGGTAGATAAAAATGAATACACTGATGAGCCACGTACAGGAACAGTAACCGTGAAGTCGGGTGACCTGACCCGTACCATCACCGTGACACAGACTGGTAAGGACTTCAAACTTGCGGAAGATAGGAAAGTAAAGCTGGTGACAACAAGCACTGTGGGCACACAGGAAGAATATAATGACTATTTCAACAAATTTCTGCCTAATACCTTGGGCATTAAGCCTGAGAATATGCAGAAAGAAAAAGTAAGAAATGATGGTCTGCACTTCGGTGTGGGAACTAACGAGTTCAGTTATTTGATTCCAAAGAAAACGGGTGATGCTGTGACTCCAGGAACCAACGGCGACAGATTTAAGATAACAGATAATGGAGATGGAAACTGGAAAGTAACGCTGAACAACACTGAAGACAAAAACTATGAAGTTTGGAAAGGTGACTTCTCCATCAAATATACAGACGCTGGTCATGAAATAACCATTAAGTATCCCGTCTACCACTGTGGACTATTCCACCATATTGACGGCAGCAACCAGCAGCCACCTTATGACGAGAATGGTGCTCAGCAAGCAAAAGTAAGCGGTCGTTTCTATTATGGTGTGGTAAAGGTGCAAGGAAAGAGTGGTACAACATACGTCATGCTCGACCGCAACCTCGGAGCTTCAAGCGACAGATGTTATGCCCCGGGCACCAATGCGCTGGAAGCTAACAAGGGTGCTATTGGCGGATACTTCCATATTGCTAAAGCGAAACAGGATCAGGCAAATGCAGGTAGTCTTATCGGCAATCTGCCTAAAGGTTTCGCTATTCCCGAGAATAGTGTGTTCCAAGACATCATAGACGGCGGTAATCTGAAAGTGGAGCCCCGCTACACCTTGTCGGGCGAGGCGTACAACAGTGTTGAGATAACAACAGTCAATTCGGAGCTGCCCGTAATCTATTTGCCAGCCACAGGATATGTGGAGGGTGAGGCTTTCAGAAATGTTACTCATGTCAGCCTGTGGACACGCACGCTGCTCGCTGGCAGTCAGGGCTTCAGCCCTACGAGTACTGAGTATGGTTTCTGGTATCGCTATTTGGATGTATATGGTAAGATTTGCACCATGTCGAATCTCCGCTTCGTCAGCGGTAGTGCAGGTAAAAACACCGGGACTTACAGGGCCATGCCAATCCGCCTGGTACATGTTCTAAACATAAGATAAGTGATAAATACAATAACATCTTTTACTTATAATAAAGTTCAAAAACAGCTGTTTTAAAAAGAAGGGTTGGGTTTTCGTGAGAAAGTCCAGCCCTTCTTTTTGTCAGGATACTCCTGACAAGGAGTCAAGACGTCACTGAGAGGTCGTCATGATAGTCCTGACGAGTGGTAAAGACGCTTCCGTCGCTTATTGCCTCACTACGGCATTATATTGCCCTCTACCAGGGCAATATAGTGCCATTGCCAGGCACAAAACGATACGTCGGGAGAGAAAAAATCCCCACTCTCTTATTTACTCTTCACCTGGATATTTTATTCATCAGATTACGCTGAGTTAACAGAGCATTCTTGCTCCACTGATTACGCACGGATTTTAAACGGAAGCTCGACCTGTTCGGCCTTTGAAGAAGGTCGAATATCTGTGTAAATCTGTGAAATCTGTGGGACATAAAAGAGTGAAATCTGTGGGACATAAAAAAGTAAAACCAGCGTAATCCGAAGAATAAAATATTCGGGGAAAGCGTATTATGATACTGGCGTGCTAATCCGTCCAACAGAGAATAAAAAGGTGGATTTTCAGCAGAAAATCCACCTTTTACACTATATTCTCCGTTTTGTCCACCTCTTTTCAGTGTATTTTGTGTACTTTTGCGGCTGTGTATGAATCGCAGCAGGAAGTAACTTCCAAAAGCTGCGGCTTCATGCTACCTGCAAATAACAAGCAACAAAATAAAAACAAGCCTAAAGAATAAACAATGAATAAGAAAAGACATTTTTTACTCTCGGCTGTGCTCGCCACAACATTGGCAGCCAACGCCCAAGTAACCATTCAGGTAGATGCCTCTAACCCAGGCGTCAAGGTTTCACCTAATTTATATGGTATCTTCTTCGAGGATATCAACCACGCTGCTGACGGCGGACTCTATGCCGAACTCATCAGCAACCGCTCCTTCGAAGATGATGACAAGAACATCCCTACCTGGAAAACTTCCGCCCAGGAAGGTGCAAAGATCCAGACACAACTCATCAACAAGGGTCTGCTCAACAAGGCACAGGGCAAGGCTCTCCAGCTTACCATCGCTGCCAAGCCAGCAGCCACAGCCTCTCTCATCAACGAGGGCTTCTGGGGCATCAACGCCGTACAGGGCAGAACCTACAAGCTCTCTTTCTGGGCAAAGGGTAGCTACAAGGGCGGATTGAAGGCTCGCCTCACCAACGCAAAGGGCGACAAGGTGTATGCTGAAACATCCCTCAATGCCAAGGTTGGCAAGAAGTGGACCAAATATACGGCTGAGTTGACAGCCAACGGAAACGACGCCAAGGCTCAGTTTGAACTCGTAGCCGACGGAAAGGGTACCATTGTTCTCGATGTAGTAAGCCTCTTCCCTCCTACTTTCAAGAATCGCGAGAATGGCTTGCGCCCTGATTTGGCTCAGCTTCTCTATAACATCCATCCTAAGTTCGTCCGCTTCCCAGGCGGTTGCTACGTAGAGGGACAGGAATCTCCTGAGAATGCTTTCCACTGGGAAAAGACTATCGGTCCTATCGAGGAACGTCCGGGCCATAAGAACGTAAACTGGCGCTACCGCACCAGCGACGGTATGGGATTCGATGAGTATCTTCAGCTTGCCGAAGATTTGAACGCCAAGCCTCTCTATGTTGTAAACGTAGGTTTGTGGCACGGCGGTATGACTCCTGTAGACAGCATCCAGCCTTGGATTGATGAGTGCATGAATGCCCTGGAGTATGCCAACGGTCCTGTTACCTCCAAGTATGGTGCGCTGCGTGCCAAGAACGGTCATCCGGAGCCATACAACATCGAGTATCTGGAGATTGGTAATGAGAACAACCAGCCAGACCCTGCGGCTCAGAGCGACCATTACTACGAGCGCTTCAAGAAGTTCAAGGATGCCGTTCTGGCGAAATATCCTAAGATGCACCTCATCGGCAACGTGGTAGCCTGGGGCGATGACAACCCTAAGTGGGAAAGCAACGAGAGCGTAGAGCTGCTTGATGAGCACTACTACAGAAACCCAGCCTGGTTTGCAGAGAACTTCAACAAGTATGATAACTACGACCGCAAGGGCAGCGAGATTTATGTAGGCGAATATGCCGTAACCCAGGGCTTCGGCAATATGGGTTCGCTCGATGCTGCACTCGGTGAGGCTGTCTATATGATGGGCATCGAGAACAATTCTGATATCGTGACCATGGCATCCTACGCTCCTATCTTCGCCAACCTCAACAACCGTATGTGGGCGCCGGATATGATTCAATATACTTCTGACAAGGTATTCGGAACTCCATCTTACTACGTTCAGAACGTGATGGCGAACAACATCGGTACCCGTGTATTGAAGGTGAACCAGGAGAATCCATACAAGTATGAGCAGACTCAGGTGAAGCCAGCCATCTGCCGTGTGGGTATGGGAACATGGGGCACCCAGGTTTCTTTCGAGGACAAGGGCTACAGCGATGAGAACGGCAAAGCGCTGCCAATGACCTTGCAGGAACTGCCTACCGACATCCATGGACAGTGGAAGACTGAGGGCAGCCTCATCAAGCAGACCAGCAACGAGGAGAGCTGCATCCGTCTGAACCCAGGCGAGATTACCAGCAACGGCTATATATATAAGGTACGCGCGAAGAAGGATGCCGGAAACGAAGGTTTCCTCATCATCTTCAACTACGTGGATAAGAACAACTACTGCTGGTTGAACCTCGGTGGCTGGAACAATACCCAGCACGGTGTGGAGTCTATCGTGAATGGTGCCAAGAGTCAGATTGCTACCTGCCCAGGCAAGGTAGAGACCGGCAAATGGTATGATATCGAGCTGAAGGTAGTAGGCGACAGCATCTTCGCCAAGTTGGATGGCAAGGAGGTATTCGCCACCAAGTTGAAGGCGAACACCCTTCCAGGCATCTTCTCTACAGCTACACTCGACGAGCAGACGGGCGAGGTAATCCTGAAGATTGCCAACACCAGCACCGAGCATACCACAGCGAAGATCAATCTTCAGGGAAAGGAGATTAAGGCTGGCAAGCTCATCCGCCTTTCAGCCAAGAACGGTCTGGAGGAGAACACCATCGACAATCCTACCAACATCTATCCTGTAGAAAACTACGTAACTACAGAGAAGAATGGTGCCACGGTAGAGATTCCAGCCAGCTCGCTGAACATCATCCGTTTGAAATAAGAAACAAGCTACGTCTAGGGCATTAAGCCCTAGACAACTCCATCATAAAATCCATTTTGAATAGTTGATAAGAAAGTTAGTTAGAAAATGGAAGGCGGCAACCTGCGTGATGCAGATTGCCGCCTTATTTTTATCTATCGCTTCTTTTATCCGAAAGCATAATTGAAGAGCAGGAAGATGTCAACTCAGTCTTAACCGTAGTAGTCTTCGGGTCGAAGCCCAATAATGCTTTTAATTTATTCATTTCTTATATTGCGATTGATTTTTCTCTATTTCCTCTTCCCCATTTCCACAACCCAGTCATATACCGGTCGTATCTTGATGTCAAGGCCTTTTTCTGTAACTTGGTTGTACTCATGGTCGGTGAGCAGCAGCAGGTCGGTGCATTGCGTCTTGCGATGAGCCAGAAGTAATCCTTCAATCTCCCGTTTGCGAGTCTTGGGTGAAGAGATGTCATACGAAACCTGAATGGCTTGTTTCACCTGATTGTTTTTGCAAACCACGAAATCGCACTCGCCCGAGCGGTCGCTCAGATAATAGATATCATACCCCTGCGGCTTATAAGTTCTAACCAGCTGCAGATAAACAATGGTTTCCAATCTCCATCCCAGGTTCTCTCCCACCAGTGCATTATCTCTCTGATCCATCAATGCCACATCTATGGGATACACCTTCTCCTGGGTTATTCTCATCTTGCTCTTGGCAGAATACTTCTGAAGCCCCAGCAGCAGATAAGCCTGCTTCATGTATCCGATATAATTCCTGATGGTATGTTCCGATTTTACCCCCAGTGTAACCGACAGTTCCGAAGAAGACACGATGAGCGGAGCCACATTGAGCAGATGATGAGCTAACTGCTCGAAGGTAGCCTGATAGGTAATCTTGAAACGCTGTTCAATATCTCTCTGCAGGATATTGCTTACCAGATTCTTCACATAATTCTGGTGTTCGCCGATAACGAGCAGTTCAGGAAATCCTCCCTGTTTCAGATAATGATCGAAGGCAGCTCTCCTGAATGCCTGTACCTTGGTAGTCATTCCTTCCGTATCCACCTCTTTCATCAGACAATACTCATAAAAGGAGAATGGAAACAAAGGTATCTCCTTGCAGCGCCCCGAGAGATGAGTAGCCAGGTCGCTGCTCAGAAGTTTGGCATTAGAACCTGTTACGATGACATGCATCCGCCTGCGAAGCATACGATTCACGAAAAGGTGCCAGCCCTCGATATTCTGTATCTCGTCAAGAAACAGATAATTGAAATCACCATATATCTTATACAGTACTTCCAGAACATCGTTCAAATCTTCTGCCTGGATGTTAGCCAACCGCTCATCGTCAAAATCTACATAAGCGTATTTCACACCTGCTTTCTCCAATGCCTGGAAGCATAGAGTAGATTTGCCGCTACGGCGCACACCTATCACGACCTGAGCCTGCGTACTGCCCAAGTCTATCTGCGCCTCTTCTGGTCGATGACACAAAGTTTCGCCTCTACGTATCTCCAGTTCTTCCTGCTGATCAGAAAGAATCTGTTCTAAGTTTCTCTTATCCAGCATAATACCTCTTACTTTTTCTGGATGCAAAGATAAGAAAAAATAATAAAGAACGCCTTATTTTACAAGTTTTTAACTACATAGAATGCCTTATTTTACAAGTTTCGGGATATCAGAATGCCTTATTTTACATATTTCAGGGATATCAGAACGCCTTATTTTACAAAGCTTTTTATTTTTAACCATTATGTGTAGCAGTTCCCCAAAGTGGACACAAAAAATGATTATTAATTATTTATATTTTT